>ERZ791731.46-NODE-46-length-78542-cov-4.51793_pt1 | contig 78542 bp, 48 predicted proteins | sample MGYA00509954_ERZ791731 | MGnify/ENA primary metagenome ERZ791731 (study PRJEB30046, sample SAMN00715134) | human gut metagenome | study: EMG produced TPA metagenomics assembly of the A metagenome-wide association study of gut microbiota in type 2...
TCCCATTTTACGGAATCTGTACCATGACGGTTTATTATTTCATCAAAATTATAGTTCATACTGCATAATGTTGTTAGGTTATGTGTATAATAAACAGTTAGCAAAGATAGTTGTTTTCGTGGTATTACCGAAAGGCAGCCTCTAATTTTGTATGCCCTATTAAAACATAGAGGGCCGGAGCAATACAGCATCCGACCCTCATATTCATATACCCTGAAAAAAACTAAGAACCTATTTGTATTTATTATTCATTCCAACGATGCACTATAAATCCACGCTTACCATCTTCTGTTTTTAAAGAGATGAAATAGATATGCGGATGGCTCGTCGGACCTGTACCGATACGTTTTTCCAAAATAAACTCGGTCAGTTTAACGGCAGAGGCTGCTTTGTCTGTGTACGAAGTCTTAGTGTCATTGATAGTCGTTTCAAACTTCGGATTACGGTTGGCAGCATTCACACAATTTAAATTGTTTGCCCAACCACCGTTAAAGTAGACATAATATGTATCTTTCACTTCACCGTTTTGTTGATACCAGTACATATCTTTTGGCGTTGCATAAGATCCGGTACTGGCAACTCCGGCCGTGTTAATATCGGCACGATAACCATCCCAATAAATACGTGGCGTCGGGTCGTCAAGATTGAGCGGTACCCATAAGTCTATGGAGCGGCTTTCCTTTTCCTGGTCGGTCACAGTGATGGTTGTACCACCGTCACCTACCACGGTAACAGTTACTGTGGTGCCGGATACTGCCACAGTAGCTACCCCCTCATTCAGAGATTTAACGGTATAACCGCCATTACCGGAAGTGATATTGAAAGAAATCTGTTGAGGCGTACCCTCGTACACATATTCTCCCTCAAGAGTCCCCTCTTTATCAAACAGAACAGGGCGAATCGGATTCGTCACCCGCACTTTCAGAGTAGCTGACTTGTTTCGGGAATCTGTCACAGTAATCGTTGCCTGATCGACATTCGCTTTACCGCCAAGTACCAGTTTATATCCTCCTGTTACATCGGGGTCTTCCACAATTTCAGCGTTGATGGCTTCAGGAGCAGAATTGGTTACTGTATAACCGCCATTACCGGTCAGAATTTTCATTTCACGAAGAATAACGCCGTCATTATCCAGACGCAATACTTCCACTCCCTCCGGGAGCGATTCGAGTGTCAGTTCCTGAAGTTTACGTACTTCAACCGTCATGAGAGCACGATTGTAGCTATCATCCGAAAGGCGAACGATGGTGCTGCCTATGTCACCGCCTGTCAACAGTATCTCGTTGCCGACCACCTCGGCAGTCACCACTTCCTCATTATCACTCTCTACACGATAATTCACACCGTCCAAACCAATACCGATATGCAGGACTTCTCCCTCAACTAGCACCGGATTGTGCGTCGTAAGCGGAACATTGACATAAGGGTAATACACATCTTTGTCATTCTCACATCCCGTCATCAAGCAGAGAAGAGCCAGAAAAGGGATAAAAGATAAATATTTTATTTGTTTCATTGATTCTAGATTTTTAAAGCCCGATTAAATCTCCCCAAGGGAATATCCGGACAGACTGTTAGTTTTATCAAGTTCTGCAATATCCCGTCTTATTAAAACAGAAAGAAGCATAATTGCCATCCCATTAATAATTAGGATTCTGATACATTCCGTCTTTATTCGTCGAGATCTGTATCTCGCTCAACGGAATGGGGAATAAATAATTCTTATCACTGTCGAAGCTGGTTTTCGTCGTACTAAAACCATTGCGGTTTTCCAGGAAGTGCTCAAGCATACCGGTACGTGCCAGGTCATACCAACGCCAGCGTTCGAAGCAAAGTTCACGGGCGCGCTCCAACAAAATATCTTCGAGTGTATACGTATCGTAATTCCCAAATCCGGGGGTATCGTCTTCAGTGACAGCAACTCCCTGATTTAATCCACGGGCACGTTGCACGATGCGATTCATTGCTTCCACACCCTCATCGGACGGTGAACCGTTGTTCAACATCAAATCGGCTTCGGCGTACATCAGCAGTACATCGGCAAAACGCAGTACGAGGATATTGTTCGGACAGTTAGAGTACACAAAGTTGGTATGTTCATCTTTCCAGGTAGCTCCCCAACGATATTTGGTGACACCACTGTTCGTTACAGACTTCGCATTGTCTCCGGGTTGCGGTTTACCGCTTAGCTCCGTCATGGGTTTCTGTGCTATCGGGCTATTATTGGTCTTATCAAAGTCAATCACATAATCGGCCAGATTCCACTCCCGACGCTTGTCGTAACCATTGGCATCATAATAGTTCCAGAATGAGGGAACATATTTAAGGTTACATTGTCCGGCAATGGCATTCGTACGCCAGCCGCCGTAAAGTTTCTGTCCGTCGGTATTGATTGCACGGGCACCATATTCTTTCGGCCATTGTGAACCGTAAGGATTCTGTGCGCTGAACTGTATTTCCCAAATCGTCTCTTTATTGATGTTCTTATTTTCAATTTTAAAAACATCTCCGTAGACCGGTTCCAGATCACGTCCGCTATTGGTGATTACATCTTGCAGCAGCGCCAATGCATCACCGTAAAGTTTTTCATCCGTTTGTTCTATCTGCTCGTAACCGGCTACACGATCAGCGGCACGTGCCGAAGCCATCGTAATATATACTTTTGCCAGCAATGTTTTGGCAGCCCAGTAATTCGCCCAACCGCCATCTATTTCTTTAGGCAGAACATCTTCGCCCAAACAGAACAATAAATCATCTTCAATGAGTTGATAAACTTCCGCTACCGGTGTACGCCCCATGTCGTAAGTCAGCTCCGTCACATGATCGGTCATCAGAGGCACCGCTCCGAAAGTCTGCACCAGGTTAAAATATCCCCATGCACGCAAAAAACGTACATTAGCCACATAGCGGTTGATAAGTTTAGCGTCTCCTTCGATTCCCTGTGCTTTGTAGATAACAGTGTTGCAGGCGGTAACCAACCGGTAGTAGCGAAACCAGAATTGCTTGATACAGCCATCGGTAGGCGTATATGTGTAGCGGTCGATAAAACCACGCAGGTTCGTTTCATTGGGATACATACACTCGTCCGTACCTACCATACCGACAAATAACGGGGTATTGGTGCCGACGTTATACATATAGCGCAACGTAGAAAACGCACCGACTGCTCCTACTTTCAGAGATTCGACAGTCTTATAGAAAGTTCCTTCATCGAATTCAGACTCCGGCTTCTCTTCCAGGAAATTGGTACAAGACGAAACGGAAGTTCCGAGTAGGAACGTAGTAGCCAATAATAGTATGATATATTTTTTCATGGAATTCAATATTCAGGGTGTTAAACAAATCAGAAAATAAAATTGAAACCGACAGAATAAGAACGATTGCGCGGATAAGCACTGTAGTCGAGACTCGGCATCAAGTCGCCTGTCTGTCCCTGACGAGTGTTTACTTCCGGGTCAAATCCCGTATATTTAGTAAATACGCAAAGGTTCTTGACCGAAGCAAACAGTTTGATGTTCTGCATACCGACTTTCTTGGCTACTTTCTTTCCAAGTGCATAGGCCAGCGTGATGTCTCCAATACGGAGGAACGAACCGTCTTCAAGCATCTTGGACGTACAGTAGTTGAGTGCCACCCCACCCGGCATACGATATTTGGCTTCGTTGTTACCAGCAAAGAATACGTTACCATCTGCATCATAAAGTGTCGGCGACCAGGACTTGGTATTCATTTCAGCAATCTGATTATGACCGTCACGTCCACTTGTCAATGAATGGAGGTTGGCGTTGAAAACAGTTGCTCCATAACTGAACTGCATAGCTACGCTCAATGACAGGTTCTTATAAGAAACTGTGTTCGTCAAACCGCCTGTGAAATCCGGTTCGCCACTTCCCAGTAATACGAGGTCGGCAGAAGTGATTTTACCGTCACCGTTCTGGTCGCGGAAGCGATAATCTCCCGGACGTATGCTGGCAATCTTCTGTCCGAGCACCTCAGTAAGCCCTTGCTCGTTGATTTCGTGCTGTGAAGCATACACACCGTCAATCTTATAGCCATACCATTGTCCGAGGCTCTTGTTCTTGCGGATCATGACAAAGTTTCCTGAACCGGGAATAACCCCCGGGTCGAATCCCATTTCATCACCAGGGCCGATATCAAGCACTTTCGAACGGTTAAAGCCGATGTTAGCATTCAAGGTCCAGTTCCATTTCTTAGTCAGAATAGGGGTAGCATCCAAGGTAATCTCAATACCCTGATTGCGGACTGCTCCGATATTGGCCCATCCCTTTTCGTATCCTGTAGCCAATGCTGCATTCTTTTCAATCAGCAGGTCGGTGGTCTTTTTGCGATAAACATCCACCGTCATTGCCAGGCGGTTTTTAAAGAAAGACATATCCAGTCCGAGATTGACCATATCCGTTGTTTCCCAACGTAATGACGGGTTTGCCGGCCTGTCAATGCTGGCACCGTAAGAAAGATCGGAACCATACATCGGATAGAATGAAGAAGCGATTGTTGAAAGGCTCCGATAAGAAGGAATGGCTGTGTTACCACTGCGACCATAACCGAAACGCAACTTAAGGTTATAGAAGACTCCCAAGTCTTTCACAAACGACTCTTCGTTGATACGCCATGCCAGACCAACTGACGGGAATCCCGCCCATTTATTACCGGCACCGAAACGTGAAGAACCGTCGGCACGATAGCTGGCAGTCAGCAGATAACGTTCCTTATAATTGTATTCGGCACGTGCAAGGAATGATGCCATATTCCACTTGACAATTGAAGATGTCGGTATCTGTGGAGTGACGCCCATCCCCATTCCATTCACACCCAGGTTGAGTGAAGGGAAATTCTGCGTTTCAGTACGCACTGTATTATTGTTATAGGTTTCAAGCGTGCTACCTGCCAATACATTAAGACGATGTCCGCCTTTCCAAGAATTGGTGTAGGTAAGAAATGCTTCTCCAGAGAGCTTTTTAATTCCGGCATTGCTGACAATGGCACGTCCGTTCGCCTTAAATCCCTGTTCGGTATTAGCGGGATAAAACACATCTGTTTTTTGATGGTTATCCTCATACGTACCTGCCACACGCAGTGAGAGTTCGCGAAGTATTTTCCATTCAACTTGCATACGTGCTGTCAGATTATCTTTGTAGCGATTGTTGGTAATATCACGCACTTGTACGTATGGGTTGGAAACCACTTGCCCCTCTTCACTACCTGTACCTTCGGTAATACCGGATGAGGTGGCTGAGTTCAAAGGTGACTGGCGCAATAGTTTCACCATCAGACCATCGGAACTGCCGGTTGCCAAACCAGAGTTTTTAGTTCTTGAACCTGATATGTTGGCGGTCAGGGTCACGTTAGTACTCAATTTCTGAACAAGGTTAACTCTTCCCGTGAAACGTTCGAAACCGGAATTAACAACGATACCTTCCTGGTTGAGATAGCCTCCGGATATCGAATAGCGGGTATTCTTATTACCACCTGAAACGTTGACACGGTATTCCTGATACAGGGCATCGCGGAACATCAAGTCCTGCCAGTCGGTATTTGTACTACCTGGGGCACCATACGACTCCCAGTCTGCATAAGTTGAACTTTCGGGAAGTACCCAATAGTTACCGTCACCGTTCGGATTGTCACGATAGACAATGCCATCGCTCATGGTCGACGGATCGGTTCCGTAGGGGTAGTATTTCCATCCGGTCTTATAACGCATTAACGCATATTCCGAAGAATTGAGCATATCAAATTGGCGTACTGCCTGCTGTATACCTAAATTAGCATACAGCTCCACCCGTGTTTTTCCATCATTGGTTCCTTGGCGTGTGGTAATCATGATGACACCGTTCGCACCACGCGAACCATAAATAGCGGTTGAGGAAGCATCTTTTAGAATTTCAATGGATGCCACATCACCCGGATTCAGAGAAGAAGCATCTTCGCAAATCACACCGTCGATAACAAAAATCGGGGCACTTGAAGCATTAACGGACGATGCACCACGAATACGGATGGTGTAATCGGAACCGGGAGCACCGTCATTCTGCACAATCTGCATACCGGCTGCCTTACCTCTCATGGCATCTTCGAGTGACGTAATGGCACGTTCGCTCAATGCATCCTTACTAATAGATGATATGGAACCTGTCAAGTCAGAGCGACGCATAGAACCGTAACCGATGGCTACCACTTCTACGTCTCCCAAACCAATCACGTCCTCTTCCATAATAATATTGATCTGTGTACTATTGCCTACGCGATGATCGACAGTTTTCATACTAATCATCGAGAAAACAAGCACTGACTGTTTCGACGGTACATTTATAGAGTATGCTCCATCGATATTGGTAATCGTGCCGCGCGTTGTTCCCTGCACAACGACCGAGACTCCCGACAGTGGGTCTCCCTCCAGATCCGTTACTTTACCGGTAACAGTCAGAGTCGTTTTTTGTCCCATAACATCTATTGCCAGAACAGATGCCAGGAGCATAATCATACATAATGAATAGAATTGTTTCATTGGGTATTAATTTTTTAGGTTACTAAAAGAATACTGTTTTTTCTCAAATATATGGGTGAGATGATTAGAACTAGGGTTAATCCGTGGATTAACACCCTCAAAAAAGCATTAACCGCTATGTTAAAAGAGGGATTAACCTCGATTGCCTTTCACATTCTTCCTGATAAGTTCGAGGAACTGTTCCGTATTCACCAATACTATATTTTCGTTTAATAAGTTTTTAAATGCAAGCATATCTTCCACCGTGTAACTGGACGGAGCATTGACGTGTACCACGATTGCCGAATAGGCATCTATACTGTTAATGTCACGCGGAGCCGAGTTCAAAGCCGCAGCGATGGTTTCGGGAGTATGAGGTTCCGTAAACTTATCATCATTCTTCATGAAATAGCGGAACGAAACGACCGGAACATCTCCTGCAAAGAAATAAGCGCCCTGCCATTTGGCATATCCCAGATAGTTCATATACAAGAATCCTTTCATATCGGGCAAGTTGCCGATGTGCCGCTTCATAAATGTTTCATACGAACCGACAGACGAACCGGTGAATAGTTCCGCATCGTCCATCAGTACCATATACTGCATTCCGCAATCTTTCAACATTCCATTCGTCATACGGAAATAGTCGGCTACAAACTCATGATGAGACGGGAATGTATAACCCGCACCGGACAATGCTCCGACATAACAGTTGGTTGCCGGCAGATTTTTCTGATACCAGTTGTGCACCGGAACCATATTGGTGCGCAGAGTCGGGGGATACATCCAGGTAAGCGGAATCTCATGCGCACGCGGATGCGAGATATAGGTATTCCGGGAAAACAAATCGAGCATATAGGACGTATTGTCTCCGTCACTGAATACGATCGTGGCATAATGCACGCCCGTTCGTGCCGGGACTTCCACAGGCGAAGCCGGTCGGTCATACGGTTTCAACTGTTTGGATGACAGGATGGAAAGGCTCATGGTGTTGATACCCGGCACGGTATATACTCCATTATGTTCGCATCCGAAGCGCACATCCATGCGTTCAAGATTATAGGGTACTCCCCAACCGTAATGAGGCGAATTGGGTTTCAACATATAATAGAGTTTTTGCAACACAGCACCGTCACTTTTGGCATTGCTACACCAGGGATATCGGTTCGCTATGGCAAAATCGACCATTGTCCACGGGAAAGAAGCATTGTTCACAATCGCATTCAAGTTGAATTGTGAAGAATGTTGTTTTATATAGTCAGCCAGCCAAGCCTCATCCTTATCCCTCACGTCGGCCAGTTTCTGCAGACTGTTATAAGGAGCTTTAGAGGCCAGATCCGTTGTCAGTATCACAGCATCAAGCACTCCTGCAAGGCTTGCAGCAATGTATGTTTTCTCCAATTTATCATCCACCAATACATACCCTTCCGCTCTGTTCAGGAACAAAGAAGTTATCTCCGACAAACTTTTCTTCGTAAAGGTATAACCGGAGGCTTTCATTTCGTTCATCCATTTGGCGTATGCCTGACCGGAGTGAAGAAAGATTTCGGGGCTGCTGCGATTCACAAGTCCGGCAAGCGAAGCCAGATAGAGCAGTTCTTCATAATTGCTGTTCCCCACTTCGGCGCGCGTGATTTCAATCAAATCCCAGTTTTCAACCAAAGGAGGTTCTTCAGGTAATTCCGGTTCCGGCTTCTCTCCCTGCCCTTGTTCTTTTCCCTGTTCTGTTTCCTGTCCCTGCTCTCCCTGTTTTTCGCAAGAGCAGAAAACCGCCAATAGGGTAAGCCCCATGACATAGATAAAGTTTTTCATTCTCATAGTATTCAATTATAGTGTTCAATTAATATATGAGACGATCAGCCACCTGATTATTTCTGTTGACCGGACATTGAATAAGGAGCATCTTGAGGCATTATGCCACGCTTTTTGTTGGGCTTATCCCCCATCTTGAAGTTCAAGCTACCGCCTTTTATCAAATCATCATGTTTCAGGTAGTTACGGGTATAATCTTTCCCGTTCATCATCATTCGCTGTATATAGCGATTGTTCTTATTGTTGTTTTCTGCCTGTATAGTTATCTTGTTCCCGTTCTCCAATGTAATGACGGCTTTGCGTACCAAAGGAGTTCCGACCACATATTGTCCGCTTCCGGGACATACCGGATAAAAGCCCAGGGCAGAGAATACGTACCAGGCCGAAGTCTGTCCGTTGTCCTCGTCTCCGCAATATCCGTCGGGAGTAGGTTTATACATCCGGTTCATCACTTCGCGTAGCCAATACTGGGCTTTCCAGGGTTCCTGTGCATAGTTATACAGATAAATCATGTGCTGGATGGGCTGGTTGCCATGCGCATAGTTGCCCATATCCATAATCTGCATTTCACGAATTTCGTGTATCACGAAGCCATAATAGCTGTCGTCAAACACCGGTGGCAGGGAAAACACAGAGTCCAACATACCAGTAAAGGATTTCTTGCCATCCATCAAATGAATGAGTCCCTCCACGTCATGAAACACAGACCAGGAGTAATGCCAGCTGTTTCCTTCCGTAAACGCATCTCCCCACTTGAATGGATTGAATGGAGCCTGGAATGTTCCGTCTTCATTCTTCCCGCGCATCAACTTATGAGAAGCATCGTACAGGTTCTTGTAGTTCATGCTACGCTGGCGATATAACTCCTGTTCTGCTTGGGGACGGTCCAACAATTTAGCAATCTGCCAGATGCACCAGTCATTGTATGCATATTCCAGCGTGCGGGCTGCATTTTCTTTGATACCTACGTTGTAAGGAACGTAGCCCAGTTTGTTATAATATTCATAACCCAGACGTCCTGTCGAAGAACTGGTAGGATGCTCACTATTGGCACTTTTCACCATTGCGTCGTACAATCCCGGCCATAAATTTTTCGGCGTCACACCCTTCAGTATGCCATCGGCTACCACGGAAGCCGAGTTGTTGCCCACCATGCAATCACGATGTCCCGGCGAAGCCCATTCCGGCAGGAATCCGCTTTCTTTGTACGTATTCAGCAATCCCTCCTGCATCTGTTGATTGACGGACGGATATACCAGATTCAGCAACGGGAACAAACAACGGAATGTATCCCAGAAGCCTGTATCGGTAAACATATATCCGGGCAATACTTTGCCGTTGTAAGGGCTATAGTGAACCGGATTTCCGGCTGAATCCATTTCGAAGAACATACGGGGGAAAAGTACGGAACGGTAAAGACATGAATAGAACACCTGTTTCTGATCTTCGTCGGCATCAATAGCGATGCGTCCCAATACATCATTCCATTTTTTCTCTCCATCGTCTTTCAGTTGTTCCAGACTTCTGCCACCTAGTTCTTTCAGGTTCAACTCGGCTTGCTCGAAGCTGATGAAAGAGGAAGCCACCCGTGCTTGTACCTGTTCTCCCCGTTGAGTGGAAAAGCGAACAACAGCACCTACATGATTGCTTTCCAGCTCCTGTCCGGCAACGGTTTTTCCATTGTTCCACACGGAGAATGAAACGGGTTGCTTATCGAAGTAAATCACAAAATAGTTCTTGAAATTATCCGGTACGCCACCACTATTGCGGGTGGTATATCCTATAATCTTATTCTCTTCGGGAACGACACGTATATACGATCCCTTGTCGAACGCATCAATCACCACAGCAGCAGAGTCCGACTGTGGGAACGTGAAACGAAAGTGCACCGCCCGCTCCGTAGGAACCAACTCTGTTCTAATATCATAGTCGGCCAAGTATACTCCATAATAATAAGGCGTCACCGTCTCGGCTTTGTGAGAGAACCAGCTTGCCCGCTCTTCTTCGTTTATTTTATTCCCAATGACAGGCATGAGTGAGAACTGCCCGTAATCGTTAATCCACGGACTGGGTTGATGGGTCTGTTTGAAGCCTCGAATCTGGTACTGGTCATATTTATACTGCCAGCCATCTCCCATCTTTCCGGTCTGTGGTACCCAGAAATTCATGCCCCATGGCATGGCCACTGCCGGATATGTGTTGCCGGCAGAGAGTTTAAAATCGGACAGGGTTCCTATCAACGGATTCACATAATCGACCGGTGCTTTTTCGGCCCAAACCACACTTACCTGCAAAAGACAGGCAACAATCCACATATTCTTTAATTTACGCATCTGTATAGGATGTTTTCAACTGATGAATCACTTCTTTGTACTGTCACGTCCCAATATCGCCTCCCACATCATCGGTACAAGAATTTCTTGAGCCGCTTTGCGGGTAGGCAAAATACCGTCACGCTGATATGGCTTTAATGCTTCTTCTCCTCCGGCGTCGTAGATCTTGTTAAACTCTACCGAGTAATCGACCAGAATGATACCTTTCTTTTTGGCAGCTTCGCGGCATGAAGCATTGAATGCAGCCAGTTCGGGACGAGTCTCCGCCGATTGTCCCAACGGACGTTCGGAAAGAATATACAATACGATGGTGGCATCGGGATTCTGCGCCCGCAGATTGTCAACCATATATTCCGCACACTTTCCCGAATACCAGGGAGCATTATTGAAACGGGTCACGGCATCATTCTCCGAAAAGCCGAATATCAGCAAATCGGGTTTGCGGCTCAATACGGAGTCCTTGAAGTTTTCCGTTGCCCAGAAAGAGCCGATTCCCGACTTCGAGCAGTTGTAGAACGTTATCTTTTCGGGGAATCTACGTTCGAGTCTGGTACGAAGCTGGTCCACCCAAACCCGGTTGGAGGTATTGATGGCTGCACTGGCACCGTAGAACACAACAGTCTGTTTTTCACCTTTTTTGAGTTTCTTCAGGAAAGAGGTTTGAGCACTGGCTGTGGAGACTGTGAAAATTGATACTAATATCAAAAGAAATATACGGTTCATACTTATTCTTATTTTTTCCATGGTTTATTATTCACATTCATATTCACATGACGATACCATTCGAACAGACCTTTCTCGTCCAAGCGGTTCTGCAAGCGGCGTACATCGAGATTGCGCACACTCGTCTTCTGTAAAGCTGCCATCGCTGCTGCCGTACCGGCTGCTTCGCCAATGGTTGCACATATCGGTTGCACCCGGTAAGAACTCATTGCCAGACGGGTTCCGCTGATGATACGCCCGGCTGTCAGCAATCCTTCGGTATTGACGGGAATCAAGCTGCGGTATGGGATGCCGTAAGGTCCTACGCTGTTCTTTATTTTGGGGTCTACATTCATTCCCCACGGGTCTAACGAGTACCAGGCATCAGCAATCTTATCATCGTGCATCACTCCTTTCAGTACATCATCTACTGTCAACACATATTCTCCCTTGATACGACGGCATTCTCTGATTCCTATTTTCGGGGCTACATGGGTGACGTATCCGGCCCGGTTGAGGGCTTCGAATTGCGGTTCCAGCTTTTTCATGGCACGACGATGCGCGTCGGCTACCAATACCGGGTCGGTAGTGTCAGTACACTCTACCGTTGCTCCCCAATGGAGGTATATGCCGGAGTCTATCTTCCGGAATTCCTCTTCCGTCTGCTGGGTTACCCACTTTTCCTGGTCGTGGTCGAGTACACCGGTCTTGAATATGTGGCGGGGAAATTCCGCATCACTGCGGGTGCGTTGGCTGATGTACATCATGGTACATGGCTGCACTCTACCGTCGCTCTTTTCAAGTCCGATACTTTCGTTGAAGTCTTTGCGGGCGTCACTGCCGTAGAAGTATTCACAACCGGCTTTGGCTGCCAGAAGTCCGGTACCGGTGGCGTCGATGGTAACCGGTGCGGAGACTTTCTGTAACATCCCTTGACGCATCACGCAGACACCGGTCACTCTGTTTCTGTTGCCTTTTGTCTCGACCACTGCATCCACAACCGGCGAACCACACATCAGCGTGATGTTCTTTTCCGCTTTCATAATGCCGTAAACGACTTGCGCAAATGACGACGGCAACCACCAATGCTGCTTATTATCCCATGCCCATTGTCCGAACGTGCTGCTGGGGGTAATGCTTAGTGAATGTTTCTGGTTCAGTTCGCGCACCATATCGATAAATACACCGACACGGGGTGCACCGCACATATATGTGACATACATATCGACCGGAGCTCCTCCGGGCATCATATCTTCTTCCAGTAAAATCACCTTGGCCCCCTCTCTGGCAGCGGCAACGGCAGCAGGTATACCTGCCGGTCCGGCACCCACTACGATTACATCGCAATGCAATTCGGGCAATTTAAACAGGGATTTATCTTGGGGATTCATCGCTTCATTCGCGGCAAACATGGAGACTCCGGGCAAAGCTGCACCAGCAGCGCCTATTCCCATGTTCTTCAAAAACTGTCTTCTATTCATTGTCATAGTCGTACGCTTATTTCTTTTTTAAACCATCGAAAAGCCCCATTGAGGCAAGTCGGTCTTGTAGTTGTTTGATATCTATGGAACGAAGTCCGGTTTGATTCAAGGCGGACATAGCTGCTGCCGTACCTGCTGCCATTCCGATGTTGGAACAGATAGGCTGCACTCTAAGAGAACTGTGAGCAATGCGTGTCGCACTGATAATACGTCCGGCAGTGAGCAACCCCTCGGTCTTGGTTGGCAGAATACTGCGATAGGGGATGCCATAAGGGCCGATATGTTTCATCTCTTCGGGAATTTTCATTCCCCATACATCGAACGAATAGTGTGCGTGGGCTATCACGTCATCATGCATCGTTCCGGCAATGAGATCGTTGGCTGTAAGCACGTACTCGCCTTTGATACGGCGCACTTCGCGCACGCCCAGCTTTGGAGCCAGATGTACTGCGTATCCGGCTTCGTGCCAGATTTCGAGGTTTTCCTGCAGGCGTTCCAATGCTTCCTGCTGGGCTTGTGCCAGCAACAGAGGATCACGGGTATCCTTGCAATATACAGTCCGTCCCCAGTGCAGATAGATGCCGGCGTCTCTCCGGATCATATCCTCCTTGTCGTCGGCTTTCACCCAACGATTCAGGTTATCTTCCACAGCACTGCTGCCTTTCAGTTTATCAATAGGTAGTATGGCATTGCGCTTGATTCTTTCACTAATCAGCATCCAGGTACAAGGCTGCACCTTACCATCGGCCACTTCGATGCCTACGGGCTCGTTGTAATCGCTCTTGGCTTCGCTGCCAAACATATATTCGCATCCTGCCATATCGGCAATCAGTCCGTTGCCGGTGGCATCTATGGTAACTGCCGCATCAATATCCTGATAATCGCCATTACGCATGATGCGCACTCCGGTCACCTGGTTTCTGTTGCCGGAGGTCTTGAGCTTTACTCCTACAACGGGTGCTGCGCACATCAGCGTGATGTTTTCTTCTTTTTCGAGAAGCTGATAAATCACTTCCGCATAAGAACCGGGCATCCACCAGTGATTCTTTCCGTCACTGCCTGTTTTTCCGAACGTCTCACAAGTACGCCCGCCAATGGTGTGTTTTGCATTCAATACCTGAATCATCTCCTGAAACACTCCCACCCTGGGACCACCGCATATAAAGGGAACATACATATCGACCGGGGCTCCTCCAGGCATATTATCCTCTTCCAGCAATATTACTTTAGCTCCCTGACGGGCTGCCGCAATGGCGGCAGGTACTCCACCGGGACCGGCTCCGACCCCACCCCCCACCCACATCAATGTTGGATACTTTGGCTTGGCCTTCTCTACCTTCTCATTGCCCATAGCGGCTACAAATGACGAAGGCAGGACACTCAATGCTGCAATAGCAGACACTTTAGTAATGAAATCTCGTCTGTTAATTTCCATATATGTGTATACTTTAATGTTTTTCAATTAGAATTTATGGCAGAATCTCTATTGACGTGTTTGATTCTTAACCGCCAAAGCAACTCATCTACCGGCACTACCTGTACCTTTTTGTCCAGCAACTGCTTACACCAGTACACAGGAGTCACTCCTCTCGGCGAACGGCTGTTCTGCGGCGCACTGACAATACTGTCTTTCGACTCTTTCTCAAAGCGTGACCAGGCATGAACAATGGTCCACGCTATCTCGCCCTCGGGAATTTTATTCGTCGCATCTTCATTAATTACTGCTGCAATCTGCGAGGGAGTACCGGACTTTTCTTTTTCCTGGTTAGCCCATATCTGTCCGCGTGCGGAAATCACCGGAATATCGTTCCCTTTCCGGTCTTTCACCCAAAACACTTTACCGTATCCGCCATTATAGGGAGAATACTGCACGGCAAGCATTCCGGCTATTCCCTCCAATTCTTCGGCAAAGACACGATATGCATCCAGGGCTTCTTTCGAATCTATCTTATGGCAAATGAAACCAAATGCTTTGATACCCATCTTTTGCATGTGTACATTCACGATACGGGCAAAACTCCGCAACAGTCCCTCTCTGTCGGCGCGCTTTGAAGCAAAAAGGTCGGGGTAATAGTATCCGCCACCATATTCGGCAAGCGATACGTTTCGTGGCTGACTGTTCATCAGTACATTAAGCACATCGGGAGCAGCCATTGACAGGTTGACCATACACGTGGTGAATGACATGGGAATCTTGCCATTATGTTCGTTGCTCCAAAAATCAGGATTATTGATAAAACTACCCAATGTCCACTGCATATTATCTCCGTCGCTCATCACAAAGGAATGATAAATTGCATCAGATTCCCAATTTATCCGGGCCGGATTAACAGTTTTAATCTTTTTTATTTTTTCATTGCCGGTGATGGAGAGCATGGGCAGATTCATGCACCAGTCGGAAGCTGTATTAATTAATCCCCAGTAGGAACAGGGGGCGATGTGCTGAAATTCCGGTCCGCTATTCCAGCCTATCACCGGTGACAAGGGGCGTACCCACTCCAGTATAGTATCCAGCAATTCGTCCACGCCGTAATAAACCATTCCCTTATGGGCAATGGCATAATCACGATTGTTGGCTATCGACGGATTGGTCAGGACAATGAAGTTATTGTTCATCCGGGATTTGTGTTCGTCAAACCAGGACCGGGTCAGATCCTCCTTGCTGGCGTCATACAATTTCTGCAAGCCGGACGCTTTTGCTTGTTCTTCCAGCGTTATATCTACCAGAATTCCTTTCAGGATGCCGGCCTGTGCGGTTGCCAGACTGATGGAGTTGTCTTTCCGATTATAATCATATAGGATGTAACCTTTTATATAGCCATGCTTTTGAAAGCGTTTCACGACTTCCCAGGTATTCAGGACACCCCGTTCCTTTACTTTGAGGCGTTTCAGCCAGGCTTTATAATACAGCTGATAATCCGGTGTACGATTCTCAACCCAAAGTCCCTCGTTGCCGATACCCTCGTTTACAGCTTGCGCAGCAAGTCCGCATAAGGATTGGGCAACATTCATCTCACGGATATCACCGGGTCGGGACAGTGTACATTTCAAGATGTAACCGGGCCTTTTCTGAACAGGCCACCAGTTATCCGGTGAAGAGGAAGCCACTACCGGTGAGATGGTTCCTCCCAGCAGCATTCCTATTAAGAAGAGTGTTTTAATTAGATTTTTCTTTTTCATCGTGGCATTAGTTTATATAGACAAAGATATCCGGGAGCCTATAATATATGGGTTAATTTATAGGTTACCTCCCACTTTTATTTTATTAATCCTACCCGAAAAGGGCTTTTTTCGTGCAAATGTGTTCATCTGCCAACGAACGGTATCGAAGTTCCGTTCATAGATGAATTTGCAGGAAATGTTCCACTTCATCCATCAGTTTAGGAAACATATCTGTAATTCCGGGATGATTGAATGCATGGGAATAATAAGGATAAAGGTGAAGTTCGACTTCAAGGCCCTGTTTAGCAAGCCAGGAAGCAAAGTTAGTACTTTGCACATATCCCACAAGAAAATCGCCTAACCCATGTCCGAGAAAAACAGCCGGGCTTGAAACCGGAATCATGGACGCGGGTGATATTTCACGTTTGAACTCGGCGGTGTTGGGTGCGAAATAGGGTTTATCGTCACCACCAAACATATTGTAATCGTATACGCCGGCAAAACCGACCAACACTTTAGTCCCAGGATCGCGCAATGCGGATACGGCCGACAGATGCGCACCCGAACTGCCTCCCACATATCCGTAGCGGGTAGTATCTATCCGACACTCGGCAGCACGCCGAAAGACATATTGCCGGGCGTAGTTGATATCATCAAAAGCGCGTGCGATGGTGGCACCCGGATGAGTGGACAACGAATGTCCCACCCGCACTCCTGCTATCCCAAGAGAAGCCAGATATTTAGAAATGACTTCCACCCGTTCGGGCGTGCCGGAAGTCCATCCGCCACCGAAGATATGAAAAAGTACCGGGAAGCCGGAACCTGAAGCAGGGAGGTCGATATACATTTCCAGATCGTATCCCTCGTGTGAACGGTAGACGAAATGTTTAGTCCGTACCTTTTGCTCGTCAATCTCGAACTTATGGTCGTAAATTGTCTTGCTCCAAGGCACAAAAGCATCTGCGGGAAATTGACCGGAATACAGTTTGGCCAATTGTTTCCGAGGATAGACATCTATCTGGCCTCCTACCTGATAGAGGCGATTGCCATAGCGGTTGTAGCCAATGTGTTTCCCTACCGGTTTTTCCTGCGCCCGGAGCGGAGGCCATACAGCCAACGACAGGACACATGCCAAAAGCAGCATGAACGGACGGCAAAGGGAATGGCGGAAAGCAATGTCAGAAGAAATATGCATCATGTTCTAATTAGTATTATATAGGTTAATCAATTCGATGACACAAAAATAGGTTCAAAGCAAAAAAAAGGGGGTTAATTTTCGGATTAGTGCGCTTTTTATTTCATTAATCACTCCATAAAAAGGTAGATGTCAGGCAATCACCCAAGAGAATTAAACTGAATTATTAGGAATACATGAGGGAAATTTCTAACTTTGCATTGAAACGCATTTCTAAAACGTCGTTTGATTATGCAGAGAACATACCAGTTTTTTATATTCATTGCCATATTTGCTCTTTCTTTTCAACCGCTAAAAGGGGCAGGACTGCTCTTTTCAAGAGAGACTCCCCAGACTTATTTAGACTTATTCAGTGGGAACGATATTTCATTCACCAATTCTGTAACGATCTCTTTCGATTTATCCATCCATAGCCATGAGAGTTTCGGACAGATATGGGTGTATGAGGATAAGGCCGCACCATATAGTTTTGCTTATATCGGTCGCGATAAAAGCAGTTCATCGTTCGTCATCAACAGCCTTACGGATAAAAAGCAATTTCTCGAAATCCCCGTCTCGCCTCAAGCTATCGGTGCACGCAAATGGCTGCATGTAGAAACGCGGCTGGACTTTCAGCACCAGAAAGCGGAAGTGACTATCGACGGGCAGAAATATTCGCTCGATGGTATTACTATTCCGAATCCGTCTAAGGCGAATATTATCTTCGGTGCCAATATCAAGGCGATTCCGGAAGTGCCTGTCATGGTGATTAAAAATATCATGGTGCGGGATGAGGCTTCTCATTCTTTCTTGTTCCCACTCACGGAGTCGGATGGAAAGCTGGTGCATGAGGCAGGTAACAAGTTGCACGGAACAGTGGTCAATCCCACGTGGCAGATTAACAAACAGTTCTTCTGGCAGGAAATAGGTACGTTCACCAGTTCGGCGGCTGCCGGAATAGCGTTTGACGAACCAGACCGGCAGATATTAGTTGTAGGTGATAATAATATAAGTAAGTTCGACATCAACACGCTGAAACTGACCGAATACCTCAAAGAAACGGTGGGCACGCAAACGGGATATTCGGGCGAGGCTATTTATAACCCGGATAAGCAGGAGACTTATTTCTATAACTTAGCGGATATTGGCGGACAAACCGGTCCTTTCTTCTCCACTATTTCGGATAAGGATCTGCCCACCCGTATTGTTTCTCCTCAATTCTCCAATCCGTTGCACCATCATGCTTACTTTTTCGATCAGGCAAGTCAATCGCTCTATATTTTCGGCGGGTATGGCAACTATCAGTATTCAAACCTGACTTATCAGTATGACTTCGACCATGGAGCATGGAAAGAGATACAATTTACGGGCGATGTCATTTATCCCCGTATGCACACCGTAGCAGGTAAAGGTCCTGTGGAGGGAAGCTTTTTTGTATTCGGAGGAGTGGGCAACGAGACGGGCAAACAGGAGCTTGGCAAGGATTTCTTCTGTGACCTGTATTTGTTTGATACTTCCAAGCATATCGTCAAAAAGTTGTGGAGCAGAGCGTTTCCCGACAATTACTTTATTCCGACCCGCGGACTTGTGTTCGACAGTAAAAAGGGGTGTATCTATCTTTTGTGCATAGACCGGAAAACAACGAATGCCTCTTTGCACCGGTTTGACGTGAAGACAGGGGAACATGCCATTGTCTCCAACGAGATCGTTTTTCAAACGAACTGTATTCTGTCAACGGCATATCTGTTTAATAATCCGAAAGACAATGAATTATATGCCATCATCCGGTATAGCGAAGATAATAATCCAAAAGCGAAGATTAGTGTCTATAAGTTGAACGCTCCTCCTATTACTTATCAGGAGCTTAAAAAATGGAATGTAGACGATGATAATGATACAAGCCGGGCTTACCTTTATTGCATTATCGGAGGAATTGCCTTCTTTCTGATTCTTAGTGTGGGCCACTATTATATAAAAAGAAGAAATAAAAAAGAGGTAGTGACACAGAGCATTCCTGAAGATGAGGCATCTGCCGATAAGGTAAGTGCTAGCAATACTCCCCAATTACCAATAGATGCACCGGTCAGTACTCCAATAAAAATCAATGCCATCTATTTGTTTGGAGATTTCCAAGTGTTCGATGCCAAGGGTAATGAGATTGCTTACCGCTTTGGACCTAAAATTAAGCAAATGTTTGTTCTAGTACTGCTTCATTCGTACGACGGTCAGGAGGGTATTAGTACTAACAAGCTGTCCGCTCAACTCTGGCCGGAAAAAACGACAACCTCCGCCAAAAATATACGTAACGTCACAATTAATCATCTACGAAATATCCTAACTGACTTGGAAGGAGTGGAACTTGTTTTCTCAAACGACAAATGGAAGATAGTGTATGGAGATAATTTTTATTGTGATTATCTCAAAGCCTTGAGTATAGCAAAAACGCTGCAGCAGGTTGCTTCACCTCAAGAAAAAGAAGTGAAACAGCTTACCGGCTTGCTACAAAGAGGTACTTTATTGCCAGCTTTTGTACACTACGAGTGGTTTGGTTATATCAAGATAAATCATGATGAGCTTTTTATCCGTATCATAGAGAAACTGCTTCCTATCGTAGAAACGAATAATGAACCCAGAAAGGTGATTGTACTGGCTGATATACTTTTCTCATTCGACGGAATGAGCGAAACCGCACTGATGTTCAAAATAAAGGCACTTAAAAAACTTGGACAGAAAGTATATGCACAAAGCGTTTATGAGCGCTTCCAAAAAGAATATCAGCAACTTTATGGGGAGAAATACAAGGAAAATCCGTTTGAAGAATAATATTAGTTCTATCATTCAGGCGACCGTAGGAGAAAAGAAGAATTACCTCTTCTGTATGTGTAAGACTAAAAAAGCATAAGAGAAGTATCCTAATTGCTATTTACATAGAAAAATAGTACTTTTGTATTCAATTCAAAAAGGAATTTATGACGAAAGCATTATTTTTTGATATAGACGGAACGCTGGTCAGTTTTGAGACTCACCGCATCCCGACTTCTACTATTGAGGCATTGGAAGCCGCCCACGCAAAAGGGCATAAAATATTCATCGCTACCGGACGCCCGAAAGCCATTATCAACAACCTTTCCGAACTACAAGACCGGAATCTCATAGATGGATACATTACCATGAACGGGGCTTATTGTTTTGTCGGAGAGCAAGTTATTTATAAAAGTGCCATCCCTCAAAAAGAAGTAAAAGCAATGGGTGCTTTCTGCGAGAAGAAGGGGGTACCTTGCATCTTTGTAGAGGAACATAATATATCCGTCTGCCAGCCTGACGAGATGGTGAAAAAGATTTTCTATGATTTCCTGCACGTGAATGTGATCCCGACTGTCTCTTTTGAAGAAGCGACAAGCAGGGAGATTATACAAATGACACCTTTTATCACAGAGGAAGAAGAAAAGGAAATCCGCCCGTCTATCCCGACTTGTGAGATAGGGCGCTGGTATCCGTCTTTTGCCGACGTGACCGCCAAAGGGGATACCAAGCAAAAGGGGATTGATGAAATCATCCGTTACTTTGATATTAAGTTGGAAGATACGATGTCATTCGGAGATGGTGGAAACGACATCAGTATGCTTCGCCATGCCGCTATCGGAGTAGCTATGGGACAGGCAAAGGATGACGTAAAGGCCGCCGCCGATTACGTGACGGCTCCCATTGACGAGGATGGAATCAGCAAAGCGATGAAACATTTCGGAATCATTGAATAAAAAGGATTTACTATACTTACAAGAATGAGCGTAGACACTAACAACGCTGAGTTTCAGGATGCCCTGAACTTGATTCAATATACACGCCAGTCGGTCTTTCTGACCGGAAAGGCAGGGACAGGGAAATCTACATTCCTGCGTTACGTCTGCGAGAATACGAAAAAGAAACATGTCGTACTTGCTCCGACGGGTATTGCCGCCATCAATGCCGGGGGAAGCACGATGCATAGTTTCTTCAAACTTCCTTTCTATCCGCTATTGCCTGACGACCCAAACCTCAGCCTGCAACGGGGACGCATCCACGAGTTTTTCAAATATACCAAACCGCACCGGAAGTTACTGGAACAGATAGAACTGGTGATTATTGATGAGATTTCAATGGTGCGGGCGGATATTATTGATGCCATCGACCGTATCCTGCGCGTATATTCCCATAACTTACGTGAGCCTTTCGGTGGAAAACAGTTGTTATTGGTAGGCGATGTCTTCCAGTTGGAACCTGTCGTAAAGAACGATGAGCGGGAAATATTGAACCGGTTCTACCCTACTCCCTACTTTTTCTCTGCACGGGTATTCGGTCAGATAGATTTGGTGTCTATCGAGCTTCAAAAAGTTTACCGGCAGACTGACCCTGTTTTTGTCAGTGTCCTTGACCACATTCGTACCAATACCGCCGGAGCTGCGGACTTGCAACTGCTGAATACCCGCTACGGAAGTCATATTGAAGAAGCGGAAGCGGATATGTATATCACGCTTGCTACCCGAAGGGATACGGTAGACACAATCAACGAAAAGAAACTGGCTGAACTTCCGGGAGAGCCGATTACTTTTGAAGGAGTTATCGAAGGGGATTTTCCCGAAAGCAGTTTGCCTACCTCACAAGAGCTTGTACTAAAGCCCGGCGCACAGATTATCTTTATCAAGAATGATTTCGACCGCCGATGGGTAAACGGTACGATTGGCGTTATTGCCGGCATTGATGAGGAAGAGGAAACGATATACGTTATCACTGACGACGGAAAAGAATGTGACGTGAAACGGGATTCATGGCGCAATATCCGCTATCGCTACAACGAAAAGACGAAAGAGATTGAGGAAGAAGTACTGGGTAGCTTCACCCAATATCCTATCCGATTGGCATGGGCTATTACTGTTCACAAGAGCCAGGGACTGACTTTCAGCCGAGTAGTCATTGACTTCACAGGCGGAGTATTCGCCGGTGGACAAGCGTATGTCGCACTCAGCCGTTGTACATCACTGGATGGTATCCAACTCAAGAAACCGATTAACAGGGCAGATGTTTTCGTCCGTCCCGAGATTGTGAACTTTGCGGGACGTTTCAATAACCGACAAGCCATTGACAAGGCATTGAAACAGGCACAGGCAGATGTACAATATGCCGCAGCCGCACGTGCTTTCGACAAAGGAGATATGGAAGAGTGTCTGGAACAATTTTTCCGCGCCATTCATTCCCGCTATGATATAGAAAAACCTGTTCCGCGCCGCTTCATCCGCCGGAAACTCGGTGTCATCAACACCTTGAAAGAACAGAATAAAAAGCTCAAGGAACAGATGAAGGAACAGCAGGAACGTCTGCGCCAATACGCACATGAGTATCTGTTAATGGGCAATGAGTGTATCACTCAAGCACATGACGCACGTGCCGCCCTTGCCAACTATGACAAGGCGCTCAGTCTCGACCCGAACTACGTGGATGCCTGGATACGAAAAGGTATCACGCTCTTTAACAACAAAGAGTATTTTGATGCGGAGAACTGCTTCAATACGGCTGTAAATCTTCATCCGGCAAACTTCAAAGCTGTTTATAACCGGGGAAAACTTCGACTAAAAACAGAAAATACGGAAGGGGCCATTGCCGACCTGGATAAAGCGACAAGCTTGAAACCGGAGCATGCCGGTGCACATGAACTATTCGGTGACGCTTTGCTGAAAGCAGGAAAGGAAGTGGAAGCTGCGTTACAATGGAGAATCGCAGAGGAACTGAAGAAAAAGAGAAAGTAATAAATCTATATAAAAGAAAAAGACGGAAACCGACCGTTTTCGTCCTCACCGACCAACACATCGTTCTTCACCGAGGAAAGCCCCGTTCCCCACCGAGGAAAAGGTCGTTGCTCACCGAGGAACGAATCCCCCACTTACAACGCCTTGGAGAGCCATTGTCTACTTTGGAGAGCTACACGCAAATATATTTACAGATTAAGTTATCATCCCCTACTCTCTATCCTCAACCGTCCCTAACACAATCCCGTACTTTGGATTCTGCTAATTTAAAAATAAGAATCCCTAAAAAAAACACTTTTATCCCTTTTTATCAAAAAGTTTTATTAGTTTTGCTCCTTGCATATTATCAGACTCTTAAAATAGAAGCAAATGAAAAAAGGTTTGAAAATCGCAGCTATCACCGTAGGAGTAATTATCATTCTGATGTTTCTTCTTCCTTTCGCCTTCCAAGGTAAGATAGCCGATATCGTAAAGACAGAAGGCAACAAGATGCTCAACGCTCAATTTGACTTTAAGAAACTCAACATTAGCCTGTTCCGTAACTTCCCGCAGGCTTCTGTCACTCTCGAAGATTTCTGGCTGAAAGGTACAGGAGAATTCGCTAACGATACCCTTGTACAAGCCGGAGAAGTTACTGCCGCCATTAATCTATTCTCACTTTTCGGAGATAGCGGCTATGATATCTCTAAAATCTTCATTGAAGACACCAAGTTGCATGCCATTGTATTGCCGGACGGGCAAGTCAATTGGGATATTATGAAACCGGATACGACCGCAACTGACGAAACACCAGCCGTTGAGGAAGAAGAATCTTCTCCTTTCAAAGTGAAACTACAACGTTTCGTCATCAAAAACATGAATTTGGTCTATGATGACCAACAAGGAAAAATGTATGCTGATATCCGCGACTTCAACGCTATCTGCGCAGGAGACTTGGGAAGTGAACGTACTACCCTGAAACTGGAAGCGGAAACCAAATCCCTGACTTACAAGATGAATGGGATTCCTTTCCTGGCAAATGCCAATATCTCCGCAAAAATGGATGTAGATGCCGATCTTGCCAACAATAAATATACATTAAAGGATAATACGATTCGTCTTAATGCCATTCAGGCCGGTATCGACGGTTGGGTAGCTTTGAAAGACCCGGCTATCGACATGGATTTGAAACTCAACACGAACGATATTGGTTTCAAAGAAATTCTTTCGTTAATTCCTGCCATCTACGCTACGGAGTTCTCCAGTCTGAAAACCGACGGAACAGCTACCCTTACGGCAACGGCCAAAGGTGTTCTGCAAGGAGATACGGTACCTGCATTCAATATTGATATGCAAGTCAAGAATGCTATGTTCCGCTATCCGGCTTTACCGGCAGGAGTAGACCAAATCAATATCAGTGCCAACGTTCAGAATCCGGGTGGTAATATAGACCTGACCACCATTGACATTAATCCGTTCAGCTTCCGCCTGGCAGGAAATCCGTTCAGTCTGACCGCTAACGTGAAAACACCCGTCAGTGACCCTGACTTCAAGGCTGAAGCCAAAGGTGTTCTTAACCTGGGAATGATTAAGCAGGTATATCCGCTTGGAGATATGGAATTAAACGGAACAATTGACGCCGATATGCAAATGTCGGGACGTCTTTCCTATATCGAGCAGGAACAGTACGAACGTATGCAGGCTTCCGGTACTATCGGTCTGACGGGTATGAAGCTTAAAATGAAGGATATACCGGATGTAGAGATTAAGAAATCGCTTTTCACTTTCACTCCGAAGTATCTTCAGTTGAGTGAAACGACTGTCAATATCGGAAAGAATGATATTACTGCCGATAGCCGGTTTGAGAACTACATCGGTTATGTCCTGAAAGGTACTACTCTGAAAGGTACGCTGAATATTCGTTCCAACTATTTCAATCTGAATGATTTCATGACTGCTTCTACGGATGAAGCCGCTACATCGGATGCGGCAGCTACAGATTCCGTAGCCACAGCCACCGGAGTTGTTGAAGTGCCGCGTAACATTGACTTCCAAATGGATGCTAACCTGAAGCAGGTATTATTCGACAAGATGTCTTTCAACAATATGAATGGCAAACTCGTTGTAAAAGACGGTAAAGTAGACATGAAGAATTTATCCATGAGTACCATGGGCGGAAATGTGGTAATGAACGGATATTATTCTACCGCCAACGCAAAGAAGCCGGAACTGAAAGCCGGATTCAAACTGACGAACATTGGTTTTGCGCAAGCCTACAAGGAATTGGATATGGTACAGAAGATGGCTCCTATCTTTGAAAACCTGAAAGGTAATTTCTCCGGTAGCATTAATGTGTTGACGGATTTGGATGCAGCCATGAGCCCCGTATTGGATACGATGCAGGGGGACGGAAGCCTTTCTACCCGTGACCTTAGTTTAAGCGGAGTAAAAGCTATCGACCAGATCGCGGATGCTGTGAAGCAACCGAGCCTGAAAGATATGAAAGTGAAAGATATGACTTTGGATTTCACTATCAAGGACGGGCGGGTAGAAACGAAACCTTTCGATATCAAGATGGGTGACTATAACCTGAATCTTTCCGGTAGCACAGGGCTCGACCAAACCATTGATTACACAGGAAAGATTAAGTTACCTGCATCCGTGGGGAATATCTCCAAGTTAATGACTCTCGACCTGAAAATCGGTGGTTCATTTACTTCTCCAAAAGTCAGTGTCGATACGAAGAGTATGGCAAACCAGGCTGTTGAAGCCGTAGCCGACGAAGCCATCAGCAAACTCGGCCAGAAGCTTGGATTAGATTCTGCCGCTACTGCCAATAAGGATTCCATCAAACAAAAAGTGACGGAGAAGGCTGCTGAAAAAGCATTGGATTTCTTAAAGAAGAAACTTAAATAAAGAATAAGGGAAGGAGAAGAGGTTATGCTTCTGAAGCTATATGATAAAAATAATAACCCGCAGGATTTACAACGTGTCATTGATATCCTGAATGACGGCGGACTTATCATCTATCCCACCGATACGATGTACGCCATCGGCTGCCACGGCCTGAAAGAGCGTGCAATAGAACGGATATGCCGAATCAAAGAGATAGACCCACGGAAGAACAACCTGTCCATCATCTGTTATGACTTGAGCAGTATCAGTGAATATGCCAAAGTAGACAATAGTGTCTTCAAGCTTATGAAGCATAACCTTCCGGGAGCATTCACCTTTATTCTGAACGGCACGAACCGGTTACCAAAAATTTTCCGCAACCGGAAAGAAGTGGGTATCCGTATGCCGGACAATAACATTATCCGTGAGATTGCCCGACTACTCGATGCTCCTATTATGACTACCACCCTGCCTTATGAAGAACATGAGGATTTGGAGTACATGACCGACCCTGAACTTATAGACGAAAAATTCGGCGACATAGTGGACTTGGTCATTGACGGTGGTATCGGAGGAATAGAACCCTCTACCATAGTAAAATGCACAGAAGACGAACCAGAAATCGTCCGTCAGGGGAAAGGCTGGTTGGAAGAGAACTAATCTCATCTCCGCCGGAAATTCTATCATACAAAAGGGATATTCAGTAAATGTCCCACAAAAAATGGGCTGCAATCAATTTATCACTGATGCAGCCCATTCTTTATAGCGTTTATCTTATCCCTTACTTAATCAAAGATTCAGGGTCAAGGTGAGCGGATTCAATATCCTTGAAGTAGCGATACGTACCCACTTTCAATTCGGCAGTAGCAGCATCGTCACAAACGATAATACCCTTTTCATGCATCTGCAAAGCGCTGATAGTCCACATCTGCGTGATAGAACCTTCTACTGCGTGATACAAAGCGCGCGCCTTGTTATGACCGTTAACGATAATCATCACTTCCTTTGCAGAAAGTACCGTACCCACTCCCACTGTCAATGAAGTCTTGGGAACTTTATTGATGTCATTGTCAAAGAAACGGGAATTGGCAATGATAGTATCCATTGTCAATGTTTTCTGACGAGTGCGTGAAGTCAGGGAAGAACCCGGTTCGTTGAATGCAATATGTCCGTCAGGGCCGATACCACCCATAAACAAGTCGATACCACCGTAAGACTTAATCTTTTCTTCATAACGTGCACATTCAGCATCCAGGTCAGGAGCATTGCCATTCAGGATATTGGTGTTCTCCCGTTTGATGTCGATATGACCGAAGAAGTTGTTCCACATAAAAGAATAGTAGCTTTCAGGATGTTCTTTCGGCAATCCTACATATTCATCCATGTTGAATGTCACTACATTTTGGAAGGAAACGATTCCTTTCTTATTCAGATCAATCAACGCTTTGTACATACCCAAAGGAGAAGAACCGGTAGGGCAACCCAGTACAAATGGTTTTTCGGGTGTCGGATTGGCAGCCTTTATTTTTGCGGCAACATAATGTGCAGCCCACTGAGATACGGACTGGTAGTCCGGTTGAATAATTAATCTCATAAGTCGATTGTTTTATAGGTTAGTAATAAATATATTATCTCATTCACTGTATTAACGGTCTTTCTTCAAGCGTTCCGCCATGGCACGCGCCAAGTTTTCGCATTGGGTATAGGTGATATCTTTCATCGCCTGCTTCATCTCTACCGGATCGCCTATCAGCTCAAATTTGCTCTTTTCCGCAAATTCCGCCAGACGCTTCACAGCAGCACCTGCCCATGTGAAAGAACCGAAATAGCCCAGATAACGACCTTTCACTTCACGCAGCAGAATCTTTGAAAGCAGCGCTTCTATTTCAGGGAATATCTGATTGCTGTAAGTGGGAGAACCGATGATAAGTCCCTTATAACGGAAAATATCCGCTATGATATAAGAAGGATGGCTCTTCGTCACATTATGCATAACGATGTTCTTGACTCCCTGTGCCGAAAGCTCCGCCGCAATAGCCTCAGCCATCTGCTCCGTATTTCCATACATACTTCCGTAGGCGATAACCACACCTTCATCCGCATCATAACGGCTCAAACGGTCATAGATACCAATCACTTTGGCAATATTCTCCGTCCATACCGGCCCGTGAGTAGAACAAATAGCGGAAATAGGAAGTCCGCCAAGTTTCTGCAAAGCCTTTTGTACAGGGCTTCCATATTTGCCGACGATATTTGAATAGTAGCGAACCATTTCTCCCCAGTACTTATCTACATTCATACGGGTATCGAGGAAACCGCCGTCCAACGTACCGAAACATCCGAATCCGTCACCTGAGAAAAGGATTCCATCCGTTTCGTCAAATGTCATCATCGTTTCCGGCCAATGTACCATCGGAGTCATATAAAAACGCAGTTTATGACGTCCCAAGGCAAGGAAATCTCCGTCCTTCACCAGATACTGTTCTCCGGTCACGCCATAAAAACCTTCGACCATACCGAATGTCTGCTTGTTACCCACGATAACAATATCCGGATAATGCTGTTTAATCAACCGGATAGAGCCAGAATGGTCAGGCTCCATATGATTTATAATCAAATAATTAATGGGACGCTCTCCAATCACTTGCTTGATCTTGCGCAAGTAAACTTCAAAATAACAGATATCCACCGTATCCACCAATGCCACCATTTCATCATCAATCAGATAAGAGTTATATGAAACTCCATAGGGTAATGGCCACATCGCCTCAAATCTATGCTTGTTACGGTCATTTACTCCCACATAGTGGACATTTCCTTTAATTCTTGTTTTATGTTCCATTCTTCAAATTACATTAAATATCTCTCTCACCACTCAATGTTCCCAAAAACAGATATTTATCAAGTGGTAATCTTATCATCTGCAAAAATAAGCCTTTTTTCCGAATCCCTATACTTCTTACCTTGATAAGCACCTCTTTCTTTCATTCTTTTTTGTAAACGTGTTACAAATTCATAATTTTTCAATCCCCAGTCCGGTGCTATTAATAAATCTTTAGGAGATTGAGAGACAAAACGCTCCACTACTATATCGGGACGAAGATGTTCCACATAGTCAATCACCAAGTCAATATACTCACCTACTTCTGTAAACAAATGGAAATCAGCCGGGTTTTCGGCATACTCGTGCGCCATACGTGTGCCGCGAATCAGTTGCAACTGATGAATCTTCAGAGTACTCAACGGCAGTTCCGAAAGTATTTCCGCCTGTTCCACCATCGTGTCATGCGTTTCTTGCGGAAGTCCGAGAATGACATGCCCGCCTGTCAGGATACCGCATGCCGCAGTCCGTCCGACAGCTTCTACTGTATCCGCATAAGTATGCCCTCTGTTAATGCGTCGCAGAGTCTTGTCGCAAGTACTTTCAATGCCATATTCCACCATGAGGAAAGTATGCTTGTTCAACTCTTCCAGATAGCGCAACAAGCCTTCCGGCATACAATCCGGACGCGTACCTATCACCAAGCCTACTACATCATCCACTTCCAATGCTTCTTCATACTTACGTTTCAGTCCTTCCAATTCCGCATAAGTATTGGTATAAGCCTGAAAATAGGCCAGATATTTCATTTCCGGATATTTATGGGCGAAAAAGCACTTGCCTTCTTCCAGTTGGGTAGCGATGGATTTCTCCGTCCGGCAGTAATCCGGATTGAAAGTCTGGTTGTTGCAATACGTACAGCCGCCCCACCCTTTCGTTCCATCCCGGTTGGGACAAGTAAAACCTGCATTCAATGATATCTTTTGTACTTTGTATGGAAAATACTTACGCAAGAAAGTAGGAAAATCATTATATAGAAAAGAAGTTGGCATATTCATTCTGTTCATTCATTATTTAATCTACAAACATAAGAAAAATCAGCGAGGTAAAAAAAGATGCCCCAAAATATCTTCAATATATTAAAATAATCATAAAGACCATAAGATAAATTAATAAATATGGTAATTTAAAAATCTATTTAATTAGCTTTGTCTCGATTTTAGGCATTGACGGGAGGATACTTGTGAAAGTCTTGTGCAATTTATTCCCCAATTATGATTTCATCTCACCATACCCCATGCAACTCTCGTCAATAAAATTATCCTCTTTATATTCCTAATAAGAATATAAAGAGGATTTTGGTTTAAATAACTGTCGTTTCTTTAAGTTTCAATAAAGCACCGGAAAGGGGGCGACAATACAATCAACATAAGAGGAAAAAATAATCAAAAAAGAGGATAATTCGTTCAATCCGCCTTTCCTGTTTTCTTTTCCGGTTTGTTTTATTTATTTTTGCTTGGACATTAAAAACAACTACTATGAAACGGCTCATCACTCTATCTTTTATCCTGCTGGCAGCGATTGCAATCATCGCCCAACCCATCTGTCAGGTAAAGCATTTCTCTGTCAGTGACGGTCTTGCCCAAGGAGTAGTAATGAGTATTTTACAAGACCGGAAAGGGCTTGTATGGTTCAGTACATGGAACGGGCTCAACAAATTCGATGGTTATACCTTCAAGACTTATAAGACTTCACAAGAAAGTGCCTACGCATTCGGTAGTAACCGTATGGGAATCATATCAGAAAGTAGATACGGAGATATATGGTGTCCCACTTACGACGGGCAGACCTGCCTGTTCGATGTCGAAACCGAAAAGTTCATAGATGTCCTTCAACCAATAGAGCGTTCTACCAAACAAACGAATTATGTCACACGCATTTATTCGCTGAAAAAAGGTATTGCATGGATTCTCTGTGAAAACGGATATGCATTCAGGGTAGACGAACAGTTGTGCAAAAAGGGAGAAGGCATCACACTCTACGCTACTTCCAGCCACAACCTGAAAGGCGACCAGATAGTCAACGTTTATCAGGATTCGGAAGAAGATGAATGGATACTGACCGACAAAGGTATTTCAATCATAGGGAAGAAGACATTGGATACCGACTTCCCCTTCCAATTTATCACGCAGATAAAAGAAACCATCTACCTGATTGCAGAAAATGACAAATTGGCCAAATACGATTTCCACACCAAGAAGCTGAAGTTCGTAGATATCCCTTATCCGCACGGTAAAATAAATAACGTGACCGCCTTGGGAAAAGAGATGCTGGCATTGGGGACGGATAACGGATTGATACTCTATTCCACCCGGGAAGACAGCTTCCGGCAGATAGATATCCGCACCGCCACCCAACTCTCCAATTATGTGGAAACGGTCTATCAAGACCACTTGGGAGAACTCTGGATATTCTCCAAAGACCCGGGAATCATTCATATCAACCTCACTACCAACGAAAAAGAACACCTTTTCACTCCCAAAGATGAAATCATCAAACATGGGCGCAAAAGCCGCAAACTTATCTTTGAGGATAAAGCAGAGAATCTATGGCTGCTTCCCACCGAAGGAAACTTCTGCTATTACGACAGGAAGGAGAAAACCCTCAAACCGCTTCTTACGGACATCAATAATCCCAAGTCTATTTTCAGCCCGTTAGTCAGGTCTTATACATTGGACAATCAGGGCAACTGCTGGTTTGCGACAGCACGCGGTGTAGAAAAGCTATGCTTCTTCCCGCAAAGCTATCAATTCAACCTGACTGACTATGAAGCGGAAACACGTGCCTTTCTACGTGACAGCAACAACCGCTTATGGACGGCATCCAAGTCGAACTATATTCAAATATACGCGCCTGACGGAACTTTGGAAGGTTATCTGTCCGCCCAGGGAAACATCGTCAAAGAAAAGCAACCGTTCTACAACGGAGTATATTCCATCTTGGAAGATAAAAACAATAATATATGGTTGGGGACGAAAGACATCGGCCTTTTCCAATTAAGGAAAACAGGGACAAACCATTACTCTATCCATCATTTTGAGCATCAGCCTGACAATCCTTACAGCCTGAGCAGTAACAGTATCTATGCCATCTATCAGGATAGCCGCAATCATATCTGGGTAGGATGCTATGGCGGCGGATTAAACCTGCTCACACAAGCCAAAGACGGCAAAATATCCTTTATCCATGGCAACAATGAACTGAGGAACTACCCCATAGCGTATGGCATGAAAGTGCGGAACATCGCCGAAGCACCGGGGGGAGTTATCCTTGTGGGAACGACCAACGGGCTGCTCACATTCTCAAACAACTTCGAGCGCCTGGAAGAAATCAAATTCTACCGGAATATCCGCAGGCCGGGAGACAAGAACAGCCTCAGCGCCAACGACATCATGCACATATACACCGACAAGAACCAGACTACTTATATCATTAGTTTTACCGGTGGAGTAAACAAAGTCATATCTGAAAAGCTGCTCAGCGAGAATATCCGGTTCAAGAACTATGACAAGAATAACGGACTGGCTTCGGATTTGGCACTTTCGATGATTGAAGATACACAGAACCAGTTATGGGTTGTTTCGGAGATAGCCCTCTCCAAATTCAATCCCGTCAAAGAAACATTTGAAAACTACGAGTTGAGTTCAATTTATCAGGAGTTTAATTTCTCGGAAGCGATTCCTGTCATCAATGCCCGTAACCAGATAGTATTAGGGACGGATAAGGGATTTCTTGAAGTCTCTCCCGAAAAGATGCACAAGAGCGGATATGTTCCGCCTATTGTGTTCACGGGACTTAAGATTCAGGGACACTCCACGGATTATTCCATCGACAACCTGAAAGAACTGGAACTCGAGCCGTCGCAACGGAATGTCACTTTCCAATTCGCCGCGCTCGATTATGTGAATCCGAAAGGCATCTTATACGCCTACCGCCTGCAAGGACTGGAAGAAGAATGGAACGAAGCCGACAATAACCGGTCTGCAAGCTATATCAACTTACCCGCAGGTAAATATCAGTTACAGGTAAAATCAACGAACAGTGACGGCGTATGGACGGATAATGTACGTACCATGTCCGTACACGTACTTCCCACCTTTTGGGAAACCTATTGGGCATGGCTGCTCTATTTCGTCCTGTTCATACTCTTCACAGCCACAATCGTATATGTACTGTTCTACATCTACCGGCTGCGCCACAGGGTCGATATGGAGCAACAATTAGCCAACATCAAATTGCGTTTCTTTACCGACATCTCCCATGAGCTGCGCACTCCGCTGACTCTAATCAGCAGTCCTGTAACAGAAGTTCTGGAGAATGAGCCCCTTTCACCTTCCGCACGCGAACATCTTACGTTAGTGCATCAGAATACCGAGCGTATGCTCCGGTTGATGAACCAGATACTGGATTTCCGCAAGATTCAGAACCAGAAGATGAAGCTGTTGATAGAAGAGACAGACTTGGTGCCGCTCCTGCAAAAAGTTATGAACAGCTTCAGGCTGATAGCGGAAGAAAAGCACATCAACTACCGGTTACATACCAAGGTTGAATCCGTATATAGCTGGGTGGACAGGGATAAATTTGAGAAGATATTCTTCAACCTGCTCTCCAACGCATTTAAATATACGCCTGCCGACAAGTCGATAACAGTCAGCATCTCGACGAAAGAAAAGGCAGTGGAGATAGAAGTGGCTGACGAAGGCATCGGCATCGCGGCGGAAAAACAACACTCCCTCTTCCAACGCTTCGAATCATTAGTAAAACAGAATATCCTGCAACCGTCTTCCGGCATCGGCTTGTCCTTGGGAAAAGAAATGGTGGAAATGCATCACGGTACTATCGAAGTGGACAGCCAACCCGGTACCGGCAGCCGCTTCACAGTCATTCTGCCCTTGCAGAAAGAAGTATTTGAAGAAGACGGACAAGTCGAATTCATCCTGAATGACAGCCTGGACTCAACCCCTCACCCCGCCGACAGCATGCAAGCTATCGAAGAGACAGAGGAACAGGAACGCAATTCCGACAATTTCTCCATACTGGTCGTAGAAGACAATGAAGAGCTCAAAGCCTTTTTGAGGAATATCCTGTCGGAGAACTACACCGTCATAACGGCATCCAACGGCGAAGAGGGACTGCAACGCGCCGCCGACAATCTGCCCGACCTTATCATCAGCGACGTCATGATGCCGGTTATGGACGGACTTGAGATGGTCAGATTAATCAAAGAGAACAACAACATCTGCCATATCCCCATCATCGTTCTGTCTGCCAAGGCATCCCTCGACGACCGTATCGCCGGGCTGGAACAAGGCATAGATGATTATATCACCAAGCCTTTCAGCGCCACCTACCTGAAGACACGCATAGCATCCCTGCTACGCCAACGCAAAGCGTTGCAGGAAATCTATATGAACAAACTGATGGAAGGCAAAAACTCTTCTTCCGCCGCTCCTGTTGCCGGCTCCCTCACCCCGTCTCAACCGCAGATAACCCCGTACGACGAGCAATTCATGGAGAAAGTGATGGAATTTATGGAAGAACAGATGGACAACGCCGAACTCACCATTGACGAATTTGCCGAAAAGTTAATGCTAAGCCGCACCATCTTCTACCGCAAACTGAAATCAATCATCGGACTGACACCCGTAGACTTCATACGCGAAATACGTATCAAGCGTGCCGTCCAACTGATTGACAGCGGCGAGTACAACTTCTCCCAAGTAGCCTACATGACAGGTTTCAACGACCCGAAATATTTCAGCAAATGCTTCAAGAAAGTGATAGGAATCACACCGTCGGAATATAAGGAGAAGAAGAAATAGAATGTTGAGATAGATAAAAGGCCGTCCATTTTCATATTGGGACGGCCTCTTTTTATACCCGATTTATAAACCCGGGCTTAACAGAATCTACTCAAAGATGAAATTCTTAATCGACAGGCTTTCATTAGCCCCTTTGAATACGAAGTATACCTTCTCCTTCTTTTTCAGTTTTTGCACATCAAAGCTCTGTTTTCTCCACAGTCCGTTGGTAGACTGAACGGGACATGATGCCATCACCTCTCCCTGCAAAGACCCTCTTCTCATTTCAAGCCCCCCGCCGGAGTTTGAAGCCTGCCATTCCAATGTAATCTTTTCCGGCCGTTTCCTGAACGTCAAGTTATTAAACACAAGCCAGTCACCGTCTTTTATTTTAGAAAGGAACTGCATCGGACGCTTGCCGACAGGACGCACCAACTCCATTCCTTCCCTGTCGTCATAACGTGAGAAATCTATTTCCGTCAACGCGTCATAATGATTCCCCCGATGCGCGCTTTCAAGTTCGAAAAAGTCGAAGTCGGCATATCCGCAAGGACTCCCCTTTACCACATTATAGCAACAGAGGGCATGCCGTATCCCTAAAAATCCCCAAAAATTGGAAACACCTTCAGGCCCGAAACGATGATATTCGCGTCCGTCCAAACTATAATGGAAACGGGTTGCCCCCTCTTTAGTCGTCTCCGTCCGTAAATAAATCTTTGAGAGAGCTTTCAGTTCAAGGCTATCGACCACCTCTTCCCCCTCGTCCCGATACGCCTGCCTCATCTCGAGCCAGAAGCTATTGTTTTTCTTTCTGACTCCGAACTGATACATTATTCTTCCCATAATCCCATTTCCGGCAAAGTCGCCCTCTTGAAGTCCGGACAAATCCAGCAACACCGTACCCGTACTATAAGGCCCTGTCACCTTTTGAGTCAACGAGTTCCTTGCCCAATAAAACCCTCTGGCATGTTGGGCATAAATCCTGAAGAATCCCTGCCTGTCCGTCAAGCTCCACATCTCTTTATGCGGAACATGGTTAAACTCCCAAATTCCGGCCAGTTCCAGCTTATCGAATGAATCGGAATGATGCGGATAGCTCATCTTATGCCTGCCTTTGACCGCCGGCTTGCGGTAAGTGACCACTCCCTTTCCCGGCCTGCCTTCCTGTCCTACGACCGGCCACTCATTTTCCCATTTCATAGGATACAGCATCAGGCATCTTCCCATATAGTCACGGTCTTGAAAAGTATATGCCCAGGATTCGCCTTCCGCCGTTTCTATATATCCGCCCTGATGGACACCCGCACCGGCATAATTAATGTCATCGTCAATCAGCACCTTAGTTTCATAAGGGCCGTAAAGGTTCCGTGAACGGCTAATCATCTGCACTCCGTCATACCCCAGCGCAGGATTGAAAACATAATACCATCCGTTCCTTTTATAAGTATGGCATCCTTCAAACAGATGCCCGTATCCCTCAGGAGCGGTAATGATGAGAGTTCCCCTGTCATTGGGGTCGAGCACTCCCGTACCATCATCTTTCAACCGTGTCAGGTAGATTTTCCCTTTCCCGTGCGTCACATATTTCCTGCCGTCGTCATCTATAAAGAAACCGGGGTCGTACAATCGTTTCTCAAACTTGTGCATGGTATAAGGACCTTCCGGCTTCGTGCTCTTGAACATCACAAAACCGTCGTCTGCAATATTGACACCTATATAATAAATACCTTCATGATACCTGATAGTAGGCGCCCAACACAAACGGCTGTATGCCGTCTTTTCATCTTCCATCCGATACTGGGGACGGAAAGTTATGCTGTCGTAGGCATGGCCGATTATCCGCCAGTTAATCAAGTCCCTTGAATGGCAGACAGGAATACCCGGCATCGCCACAAAAGACGAGCTGACCATATAATAATCCTTACCCACACGGATAATATCCGGGTCGGGATAATCGGCGTTGATTACAGGATTGGTATATGTCCCGTCTCCATTATCTGAGGATAGCCATACATGTCGCTGAACAGGCGCACAGGCCTGCAAGACAGCCAGTATGCACCCCAAAAACAAGACATGGGACAAGCGCACAAAAGGCAAAGTAGAATGATACGTCATAGTATTCGTATTTTTAATAAATTAGTAAATCTCCGGCTATATGGTTTGATGGTGCAATATTAGCCCTTTCTTCCCTATCAGCGGAGTAATAATCAGTACAAAAAGAGGATAATACGTACCTTATAAATAAACGGCAGCTCCAAAAATATTCAAATTACCACATAAAGCCGCTGCGATATTCAACTAAAATGTTTTACCTTTGAGCAGGTCTCACGGATTTATGGCCCTAAAATACGCCCTGCATAGGAAATACTCCTTTTATACCGGATATTCCCCACAAAAGTAGTGAAAAGCGCGTACTATTGCAGTCTCAAATCTAAAAACCAAAAGAAACAGAAAATGAAAAAGCAATGGATTATCGCCTGTCTTACCGGAATATTCATGATGAACGTGCAGGCACAACAACCAGAAAAGTATCCCTACCAGGACACAAAGCTGACTGCTGAACAACGGGCAGACGACTTGCTTCAACGTCTCACACTGGAAGAAAAAGTCGCATTGATGCAGAACAACTCCCCCGCCATCCCCCGTCTCGGCATCAAGCCTTACGAATGGTGGAACGAAGCGCTCCACGGAGTGGCGCGCGCCGGACTGGCTACCGTCTTCCCGCAAGCAATAGGCATGGCGGCTTCTTTCAATGACGGACTGCTATACGAAGTGTTCGACGCCGTATCCGACGAAGCACGTGCCAAAAACCGCGCCTTCAATGAAAGAGGACAATACAAACGCTATCAAGGACTGACCATGTGGACACCCAACGTCAACATCTTCCGCGACCCGCGTTGGGGACGGGGACAAGAAACCTACGGCGAAGACCCCTACTTGAGCGGGCGCATGGGAATGGCGGCGGTAAGAGGCCTGCAAGGGCCCGAAGACGCCGAATACGACAAACTTCATGCCTGTGCCAAACACTTTGCCGTACACTCCGGCCCTGAATGGAACCGCCATAGTTTCAATGCCGAAAATATCGCTCCGAGAGATTTATGGGAAACGTATCTTCCCGCGTTCAAGGAACTCGTGCAGAAAGCGGGAGTAAAAGAAGTGATGTGCGCCTACAACCGTTTCGAGGGTGAACCCTGCTGCGGCAGCAACCGCCTGCTCACCCAAATTCTCCGTGACGACTGGGGCTTCGAAGGTCTTGTTGTCACCGACTGCGGAGCTATCGGAGACTTCTTCCAACGTAAAAAACATGAAACGCATCCCGACGCCGCACACGCTTCCGCCGATGCCGTACTGAGCGGAACCGACCTCGAATGTGGCGGCAATTTCAAAAGCATAACGGAAGCCGTAGCGAAAGGGCTTATCTCCGAAGAGAGAATCAACACGTCCGTCAAAAGACTGTTGAAAGCCCGTTTTGAACTGGGCGAAATGAACGGGACTCATCCGTGGAGTGAAATCCCCTATTCGGTAGTAGACTGCTCCAAGCATAAAGAACTGGCTCTGAGGATGGCACATGAAAGTCTGGTACTGCTTCAGAATAAAGGAAACCTGCTCCCCCTGAACCGCAGGATGAAAGTTGCCGTTGTCGGCCCGAATGCCAACGACTCGGTGATGCAATGGGGCAACTATAACGGATTCCCGTCACATACCGTCACCCTGTTGGAAGGACTGCGTGCCAAACTTCCCGAAGCACAAATCGTTTATGAACCCGTCTGCGGATATACAAACGACACCACCCTGCACAGTCTTTTCAACCAATGCAGCATCAACGGGAAAGCGGGATTCGACGCCACTTACTGGAACAACCGCGAATATAAAGGTGAAATAGCCGCTACCGACCATCTGTCCACTCCTTTCCACTTCAGTGCAGAGGGTTCTACCGTGTTTGCTCCGGGAGTGAGACTGAAGAATTTCACTGCCATCTACCGCACCACTTTCCGTCCGGCAGACTCCGGCGCGGCAACTTTCCGAATCATGAGCAATGGCGGACTCACCCTATTCATCAACGGAAAACAAGTGGCGGAAGGCACGAACATCAAAAATCCCGCCAACCTGTATTCGTTCAATTACGAAGCCGGCAAGAGCTACGACATCGAGCTGCATTTCATTCAGGTGAAAGATAACCCTTCACTCAATTTCGACCTTGCCCGACTTACTCCTATGGATACACAGGACATCCTCAACAAACTGCAAGATACGGATGTCGTTATCTTCGCCGGGGGCATCTCTCCTCTATTGGAAGGCGAATCCATGAGAGTGTCCGACCCCGGATTTAAAGGTGGCGACCGCACGGAAATCGAACTGCCCGCCATCCAACGCGAAGTTCTGGCTCTTTTGAAAAAGAATGGTAAAAAGACAGTATTCGTCAACTTTTCTGGCTCGGCAATGGCAATCGTGCCCGAGACACGGAACTGCGACGCTATCCTGCAAGCATGGTATCCCGGACAGGCAGGTGGAACAGCCGTTGCCGACGTACTCTTCGGAGATTACAATCCTACCGGACGTTTGCCCGTCACCTTCTACAAGAATATGCAGCAACTGCCGGATTATGAGGACTATTCAATGCAGGGGCGCACCTACCGCTTTATGCGTGAAACTCCCCTGTATCCTTTCGGCTACGGATTAAGTTATACCCGCTTCTCTTATGGAAAAGGCAAACTGAACCAGTCGAAGCTACACAAAGGTGAAAAAGTTATCCTCACCATTCCAGTAAGTAACATCGGGCAGAGAGACGGTGAAGAAGTTGTGCAAGTATATATTTCGCGTCCTGACGATAAGGGGGGCCCGCAAAAGACACTTCGCGGCTTCAAACGGGTCAACATAGCCAAAGGCAAGACCGAAAATATAACAATCGAGCTTCCCTACGAATCATTCGAATGGTTTGATACCGCCACCAATACGATGAATCCTTTGACGGGAACATACAAGGTGCTTTATGGAAGCAGTTCAGCCGCCGACGATTTGCAATCACTCCCTATAAAGATTTTATAATTTTACCCTCATGCCCTCATAAGCTACTTCAATCCCTTTATTCATCGGGGTTGTAGCTATGAGGGTAAACTATGATAGCACCCTGATAGTAAAAGTTACCCTCATACACAAAAATTACCATATCCAGAACTCTGTCATCTGATTTACAGGGTATTAATAGTTATCATGCCAAGTATTAACACTCTACATCCCAACTATTAATAGTTGAGAAATCAGGTATTAATAGCTGATAAATGATGCAATACTACCCAATAAATGATTCAGCATTACTTGAAACAACAGATAGAATAGCCTGCAACTCTAAAGCAAAAAGTACATCTTATAGGATAACAACTTGTTTGCTATAGGGCGACAATCTGTTTCATGCTTTGAAACAATGTGTTCAGAGCCTTGAAACAAAGTGTTTCACCCTATTAAACAGTTTGTTTCAAGCGCTTGAAACAAATTTAATCTACTGCCAACCCGAAAAGTAAAGCATTTAATACGGTTGTTATCTAATTCCCGCCAATTTAATTGTTTGTACTCCAAAAATATCTATATTTACAATAAATGGCGAAAATTAACCGCCGTGAAATTAACCGTCGTTATTTTTAGGAGACACTATGAGATTTTATACATCTTCTGTTGAAGTTCCAAAAGTTCCTTTTCCATTTCTTTATCGTTTTTATTAAGGATAGTTATCTAAGAAACCATTCGCTGTTGGATATTTCACAAAAAAGTGAATATAGTCTTCATGAATTTCTAATCTGAAAACAGGCAAATTATTATCTTCCAATTTCAGTTGATATTGTCTTATTTGACCTTCTATTTCATCTGCAAGAAACGGACTAAAAGCATCTACACATTCATAAAGCTCTCTACACAAACCTCTTAATTTTGGTGGAAATAGACTTTTCACCAATCGCGCTTCATAATAATACTCAATATCATTATGCTCACATATATTTTCAATATAAGCATAAACAGTATTTTCTGTTTGAGAAACTATTTTATCTGTTTTCCATTCCAAACTCATAATTTTCTTAGATTAAATGAATGACAATAATTTGCAAATAGCTGACTATTAAGGCAGTCCATAGGCTTATTATCGGTATCTTTTTATTCGTTATCAGATTCAATATAATTTCGTTCCCATTCATCTTCAATAGATATTCGATGAGCTTCTTCTCCGTAGTCCAAATCAAAAACTTCATTCAAAGTTGCATCTTTTAGAATTAATTCTTTCAGAGCTACTAATTTAATATCTTTCCCGGTCTGCTCTCCGGTTAAAAACTGCCAGTCCCCGTCAGAATCATGAACCACATTTAATATCGGCTTACTTTCTTCCAACCATTGTTTGGTTGTAAAGACACCTAAATTTTCACTCTCAAAAAATTTAAAATCATAGTTCCTGTCCAATAGTGGTTGTTTAAATTTGAGATTGCTATCGAAATTTTCATCCCACGGAAAACAACCGTTCTTATCAGTCCAGATAAATTCTAAAACAGGAAATACGAAGTTATAATAATCAAGAGCGAATCCAACATAATCATTCAAACTCCGTTTATCTACTTGCAGAAAATAATTACTTCCATTCTCCAGAAAATCGCAATACAATTCGTTTGGCTGTACGATATTTCCATTTAGTACAAATTTACCAACTTCATTTACAATTGAATGAAGTATATCTATCGAGAGTCCGAAAACAATTATTTCCGGGTGTTTACATGTTTTCCATAATCCAATACTATACGCAAATGAAGGAAGATAATCCGTTGCTTCAATCAGAATGACCGAAAAACCATATTTATCAATATCCGAATTTATTTTTTCAAACTCTTTCATATCATTATTATTTTACGTTATACTACATTTTGCAATTTATCGAAATTAAGATAAACAGCCTTGCCTAGAAAATCGTCAAAAGAAGGTGCTATGTACTTGATAGAAGCCATATCTAAATCTCCCAAATCCACCCTATATATACTATTGTCAGGCAGATAAAAAATATATCCAATATCACCATCCATGCCAAATGCCAAATACTCTTTTTGAAGATATTTTTGTATTCCATAATCATGATTGTAAGCAATAATATCTTCAATAGCCCATATATAAATGTAGTTATCTCCTAACTTACCCTCACCACCATTGCTCCATAACAAAAAACTTTTGTACTGTTTTGGCAAGGTTGTATTTAGCTGCTTTTCTACATCTTCAATAAACGCAGTATTTGCACCATCCTTTTTATACCATTTACTTTCTATTACTTCCATATTGTTTTTATTCGAAGTTCTAATGTTTAGTGACTAATCGACCTTTCAGGGCAGTTTATACCTATTGTTAGTAATCTATTTCACTTCCACTTAATAATGTAATATTTCCCAGTCTTTTATATTCTCTTTCTAAATCTTCTTTTGTGAATAGATAATAGTTATCCTCAAATCTTGGCAAATCATATCCCTTTACAAAAGACAAGAAAGAAAATATCTTTTCATCGACTTCTATACCATGTTTATCATTATCATCCAAAATTTGTAATAGACCATCAGCTTTCACAGAAATTGCATTTCTGACACCTTCTGAGTTATATTCTTCGTTATCAGGTAACGCTTTTAGAACTTGATAAAAATTTGTTATTTGCTGTTTGAGTTTCATTCTTAATGGTTTAAATGATTGGTAATGGGTTGGTGAGAAACTGCATTTAGCTGTTTACTCGACCTTATTACCGATATTTAATTTATAATTTATATAAAACATCCTTACCTCTTACTAAGTAGTTTCCATCATTTGTCACAATTTTAATTTTTAGATTATTTTTTCTATTGTAGTGCTTGAGATTCTTGAATATAATAGGCATTTGCATCAGCAAATCAACATTCCCATCTAAAATATTTATATCAATATATCCATATTTCAAACTATTCAAATTGGAAAAAAAGGAAGTGTCTTGCATTGTCCCACAATTTAATAAATATAAATCTTTTAGATTATGAAGTTTATACAATATCGAATAATTCGAGAAGCTCTTGCAATTTCTTAGCGCCAGCTCTTCCAAATTATCTACAGAACTATTAATACCTTCAATAGAACTTAAGTATCGACTGTTCTCAACTGTCACGCTTTTAAGGGACTGACATTCTGATAAAGCATTCAAGTTTGTTATAAATGAATGATTGATAAGGAATTTCTCTATTTTGATATTGCCAAAAGGTCCAAGATTACTTTCTTTATAGTTGAATATATAAAGCTCTTTTAGTTTATCAGCCTTTTCAATATTGACAATGCTGAGATTAGTAGCATCGTAACTCAAATAGGTTAGGTTCTTTAATCTGCAAAAATCAATTTCACCATAAACTTGGGAATTAGTGTGGAAATATTCTAATGTTTCCAATTCATTCAAGAAAGTTATATTCACCTTACTTTGAATACCCTTTATTTCCAACCCCTTTAATGGTATATTTTTAAGTAATGCCAGTTCTTCCTCACTCAAATCCAAAACAACTTCTATTTGGTTAATGCCATGTGCTATTGCATAGTCTATTCCTTTCTTATATGTAGCCTTTTTATCTAACAGTAAAACTTGATAAGGGATATTTTCTTCCCTTGAAAAGTCATTCAAGCAAAAATAGAAACCATCTTTCTTTTTATACAATAACTCTGTCATATTATCTGTTGTTTATTTTTCATTTTATCGGTAATGTTTGGCGGATAATCGACCTTTCAGGGGCCCATCATCACTTGGAAAATCAAACTCGCAACCATTATAGCTGTATGTATTTGAAGAATATTTCATTTCATCTCCTTTGTTTACAACAATATGTAGTTGAGAAATTATAAACGATTGCATTTGTTGTGTCGTCAATTTTTCCGAATTGATAATTATATATGACTTCATTCTTTTCTATTTTTCTCTGCATTATTTAAAAATACGAATAATGAGACTCAACTAACTGCGTTTAGCTGTTAAGATGATTGTTACCAATGTTTTGTTTGGGGAAATAATATAAGCTATCAACTTTGTTTTCCAAGAAATACAACTCTATGTTGCCAATTCTTACAGAATCATTTTGTGAAAGATTAGTCTTAAAATTATCTTTTACAGCATCTATATGTTTCCCCAGAATGAATATATCGTCAATAAATTCAATATTGATATTTTGCTTTTCTCTATTTATTTCGCTTTCTTCAACCATAATATATTGACACACATTATTTGCTTTATTAAAAGAAAACTCAATCTTATATTCAAGTGAGTAAGCTACCATAAGATGATGATGTTTTGTTTCAAACAAATCATCTGACATATTTTTGACAGCATCAATATTTATCAATTCTTTAACTATACTTTTACCAGAAAGCAACTCTGATGTCTTTATCTTATACATAGCTTATATTATTTTCGTAATTCACATATTGGTAACGTTTAGCAAATAAACCACCTCAAACGTTTCATATGTTTGTTAACAACCTATATTTATCCCTCTAATCCATTACATTCACATTCAATTTTACCGTTTTTTATTATTAAGTTATACCATATGACATGACCTGTATAGTAATCAGGAATACTGTTTATATACATATCTATTATTCCTTCTTCAATAGAAAAAACGATAGATTGTACTCTTAAACTATTACAAAAATCGGTTTGGGTTATAGGTAAAAATACTTTCTCTTTATCTATTGTCAAATAACAATCTTTTTCATCTATTACTTTAGAATCTTCGTCTTTCATCCATTCTTCTGCAAGTAATATCATTCCTTCCTCTATTGCTGCTTCAGAACAGGATTCCCTGTTATTATTTACCCATAATAAAACAGCTTTAATGATAGGCGAGATAGATACATTGTCTATTTCTTGTTTACTCAATATTTTAATACGGGGTTGACTATTCCATATTGAAACATGGAATAAAGAACTGAACGGTTTATTACCTTGCAAAAAATCCTTTTCGGTTAGTTGTTCTATTTCTATTACCATTCTATTTTCATTTTATGGGTTGATAATTGTTTGCAGCTAATCGCCATTTAAGACGATTGAAGTATGTGTGTACCGATATTTTCCTTCTGAATTATCCTATTCCACAAAAGATTGTACCATACTTTCGTAGAGTTGTTCACGCAACTGACTCAGTTTATTATTTTCATCTATGCAAATGACACCATTTCTCACTAAAACCAAATCATTAAATGACCCCATTCCGCCAAATAGACTTTTAATTTTTCTTAGCCAATCCCCTCGGGAAGAATAATTGTCTGCATACAACCTTTTGAGATTAGAAGCCCAGCCATGTTCACCTGTAATTTCTAATAATTCTATTATTTCTAAAAGAATTTCTCTTATTTCTTTTTCCATCTTTCCTTTCATGTTGACTGCCAATAATCGGCTATATTACAGATTCTATTTTTTCAGCGTTCTGCCATTAAGCGGTTGTACTGTTGTTATTTAGGCTTCATTCCTATTTTTATTATAGTGTACCAACCGGTCTTCTATTATCTAATAGTTTTCAATAATTAGCTGTTTGTTACCGGTTTTTAATTTTATAGTAGCAACCTTTCTGCCACCATAGACATCTAATGAATCTATTGTATTCAAAATTTCATGTGGTGCATGGTCAAACAAGAAGGATACTAAACAATCACTTACATATTTACCGGGTTCAAGTATGAAATTTTTTATACTCCAGTTTGAAGGAGCTACTTGTGGCAAAACAGTTACAGCATAACAGATTTCTTGTTTAGGAAGAACAGATAATCCACCTTCTTCTTGTTTTAGCCAATATATCTTTCCTTCTTTTTCCATTACTCCTTATTTAATTGATAGTATTATGCCAACAGCAGTCATTTACACTGTTATATTTCTAAGTATTTGCATTGTTATGTGCTTGTTACAACTACCTATATTTGCAAATATAGGGATTGTTTTTTGCAAAAGCGTATTAAAGATACAATAAATGATTGGAGAAGCTAAAGAACTTTCTTATCTTTATGTTCGTTAGATATTTAATAATGAAAGGAAAATAGTTATGGATACAGCAATGAATCAAGGCGTTTTTTTGAGCATACCGAAATCCGATATAAAGTTCTTCAAAGAACTTGCTAAAAAAATGGGATGGGATATTGATATAAGAGAAGACTTTTTGAAAGACTATATAGCATCACGTCCCCAAAAAGTAAATCTTTCGGAAGAAGAAATTCTAGCTGAATTAAACGCCACAAGATACGGGGAATAAAAATAATTATTGATACAAAAGAACTAAATGTTATCATACCAACACATTGTGGTACACCATTCATAAAAATACAGTACATAATAAAAGGGAGATATCAGGTTGTCACACCCAAATCCCCCTTTTTTAACTATCCGACCGACTATCAATTCTTTGTAAGCAGCCGTTTTTCCGAAATCGTTCCGTATTCTTCGCCGTTGATAGTAATACCTGTTGTATTCTCTATCTGTATCATCGAATCGTCGGGAGTTTCTATATCCACGTTCTCTATGTTAATCTTTGCGACTTTGTTAATCACAATGCCTTGCTTCGCACCCGTCACCACCATATTCTTTATGGATATGTTCTCAATCGGCATTTCGGGAAGCCCGTTCAGATACACTGCCCGTCCGGCTCCCTTGCAGAACACGTCCGAGATGTGTATGTTCCTGAATGCCGGAGTTTCTTCGGTAACATCCGGCACAGGCTCACCCGGAGCACCTTTGGCGGCATAATACAAGTCGGCAATCAAGGCATCATTCGGGATGTCTATCATGTTGATATTGTTGATATAGATATTCTCCACAACACCGCCACGACCGCGCGCACTCTTGAACCGCAGCCCTACGTCCGTACCGATGAAAGAACACTCGGACACATATACGTTCTTCACGCCGCCGGACATTTCGCTGCCAATGACGAATCCGCCATGACCGTGCAACACGGTATTGTTTCTCACAATCACGTTCTCACAAGGCTCTCCACGTCTGCGCCCGTCTTTATCCTTTCCCGATTTGAGACAAATCGCATCATCACCTGCATCGAAGAAACAATTCATTATCAGTACGTTCTTGCAGGATTCCACATCGAGCGCATCCCCATTCTGAGAATACCAGGGATTGAACACCTTTACATCATTCAACGTCAGGGATTCACATGACAAAGGATGGAGACACCAACTCGGAGAATTTTTGAACGTCACTCCTTCCAAAAGTATTCTCTTACTCTTCACGACACTCAGCAGAACCGGGCGCAACCAGCTTTTCATTTCTTCCCACTCTTCAATGCCGATGTCCGGACGCTTGTTTCCCCAGTCCGCCATAAGCACAGATGCTTTCAAAGCCCCTTCGTTGGGATACCACACCTTGCCGCTTTCGTCTACTTTCCCACCGGATTTCAACAGCTTGTTCCACTGCCCATCCGTCATTTTGCTTTTCTTTACGGGACGCCACTTGTCACCCGCACCGTCGAAAACGCCATGACCGGTAATGGCTATGTTCTCTGCGTTCACTGCCGAGATAGGTGATTGGCAACGCTTGGTATCCAGCCCTTCAAACGAAGTAGTTATAATCGGATATAAGGAAGTATCACCACTAAATACTACAAGGGCGTTCTTTTCCGCATGCAGGTTGACATTGCTGAGAAGGACGACAGGCCCCGTCAGCCATAGCCCTTCCGGGATAACCACCCGACCGCCGCCTTTGTCGTGCACCGCTTTGATAGCATTATTTATTGCTTCCGTATTCAGCGTCACGCCATCGCTCTTCGCACCGAAATCACATATATTCACCTGATAATCAGGAAAAGCAGGACGTTCCACGACGGGCATGGAGAAAGGCAGGTTGGCATATATAGCTTTCAAGTCCTGCCCTGTCCCTGCCGCCTGCGGGGCGGGATGCTGGCAAGCGCAAAGGACGCTTAGGATGGCTGGTACAAGACCAGCCATTTGAATCAATCTATTCATATCTTTTTTACCTTAATATATATTGAACTATTTGAACCAGTCGGCGTCGGTATAGCCGTCCCAACTCATGATGGTTTTGCGTGTCCCAAAGTATTGGTTGTACTGTTCGTCACTGAGTTGCAGCACAGTGTTGCGTACTGCTGCCGGAATAGACTCGTAGAGATTGGCTCCCGATTCCGTCTTACAGTTGTAAAGTTTGCAGCCGGTGGCGACAGTAGGCACTGCCGGAGTAAGTGGCTTGTTTTCACCCACAAAGTTGGCACCATATATATCGGCAAACGTACAATTCAAGAAAGTGAGGTTATCCGGTTCGTACTGGTAAATCAGGGTAGAACTGGTGACACCCGCGCCCACAGTGAAGCAGCTGTTCAGGAATACATAGCCCAAGTAGCCCTCTCTGACGCGTGCCTGCATTACGGCACGTGTGCCGGTAGGTGCATGAAGCTGACAGTCTTCAAACAGTACTACTTTGCCCGAACCCCAGATAAAGTCGGTAGCTCCGGCTATGAAGCAATCCTTGAACCAGTTGTAGCCACCACCCGGAAGCAGGGTATCCTGAAAACTCAGCACACGGCAGTTGATGAAAGCAGCCGACTTGTTGTTGATATAAAGCGCTTCCGCCTGTCCGTTCTTACCCAATGTCCAACCGTAAGCATTCTCTATCGTCACATTCTCAAAGCGGATTTTATCAGAATTTCCATCGAGTATGACCACCGAACGCCCGCCGGAAGAAGGAACAACAGTGCCTACCGGAGCAAACTGGTCGATATTGGTACCCCCACCGATACCACCGTTTATATCATTACTATTATCATACTGAATATTTACGGCTGTATTGTCGGCGGCGTTTCCTTTTACCGTAATGTTGCTTTGGTCACGCAAGTAGATGATTTCCTGATAGATGCCGTCATCCATCCGGAATGTTTTAGGAGCATTCAGGTCGATGTGCGTCGCACAGAAGTCTATGGCACCTTGCAGCGTATAGAAATCAGCGTCGGGGTCGGTATGACTGATTTTCAGTTCATAATCAGGGCCTGACGGCATCGGTTCGGGCTTGGTCTTGAAAGTCCATGCACGGCCGTATATTCCGCGGAAATCCGTCTGCTTCACGGCAGACCGGTCTATTGTCACATAATATCCGGTATCATATTGCAAGCGTTGCTGATGAGGTTTGATAATGAAATCGTTGCCTTCCACTCTTACCGGATAATAGTTTACGATACGGCGGCTGACGGAAGAACCCGCAGGCGTGACGCCGATAATATCCATCCATGTATTCAGTGTGGTCACACCGTCTTTTATGGACTCCCTGCGGTCTGACAGGCTGATTTCGTCTACCAGTTTATGGTCACTCATACGGTAGATGCGGATAAAGCCGCTTGTGCCAAGCTCGGGCGCAGCACCCTCGAACGATAGTTTCAGTTCGGTATCGGCAAGTACTTGCTGCGTGCCGTCGGCAGGCGTCAGGCTGTATCCGGCAACGGGTGTCTTATCACCGTCGGCTGTGCCATCCTCACTGCTTCCGTCTTCCCAGGGAGCAGATGAGTTTCCGCCGTCTACATTCTCGAGACGTCCCATTTCTACAAAACCGCTGTCGTCAATGTAGAGTGCAAAGGTATAGCTGTAGCCTTTGTGAAATTGTGGAAGCGCAATGTCCAAATTGGTGAATATCCACTCTTTCTCCCTGTTATCCAATACAAAAGAGACTTTATAGGTGTCCTTCAACGCCGATGGAAGAACGATGGCCTCGTAAAACCCTGTCGTGGCATTATGATAAGGAGTGATGGTGGCGACAGAACTTTCGTCCAATGTCAGTACATCGGTCTGTACATTGAATGAAGCCGCCGTCTGCATCCCTTCAATCCGTACATTGCTCACTTCCAACGGTTCTTTCTCCATATTCACGAATTTCAGAATCACTTTAGACAGACGATGCGTAAAGTTCAGCGCGATATGGGGAGCAGTCTCTTCGGAGTAGGTATAATCCTCGTTCGTGGCAGCATACAACAGGTCGCAGGCAGTGCTGCCCTTTCCTTGTGCCGCCAATTGTACGGGATAGTCAAAATTGCGCATATCGGCAGTGTATGGATAGTACGCCACGAACTTTACCGGTACTCCATCGTTCTGCACTTTTAGCGGTGCGGTAGAAGTGAAAGAAACCGATGAGCCTTCTTCAGAGCAGATATATGGCACGTTCACTGTCTCTACAGCAGGTTCAAGCGTTTTCGCGTCCAACACGTACGCCCCAATCTTATCACCCTCATTCCATGACGAACCGTCCTGGGTGACACGGGTTGAGAAAGCGGTGAGGTCTACGCCGAATGTAACCTCGCCCGTAGCAGAGGGTTGCTTGATGCCCGTTTCCTGCTCGTCGTCCGAGCAGGAAAGGCAACACAAACTACCTGCCAATAAAGGGTATATTAATGAATGAAATAATTTCATAACTGGATTGTTTAATCAGTATTACAATAATGTATCAAAGATTACCGGGCACTCTTGTACCAACGCGGGTCACCTGCCTGTGCGTCAATCTTGAGTTTGAAGTTGCCGTTTGCGGGGTCTTCAAAGAGTTCGGAGACGGTCATAGAGGTGTTTACCCAAGCATCGGGGAAAGTATTTGCATCCACAGGATTTCCGTGTACATTCACTACTGCCAATTTTCCGTCCTCGGAAGCAGCCGCATAATTACCGGAGAATGCCTGCACATTCATCTTATACCCGATATTAGGATTTTTATCTACGAAACAAGCCGAAACATTATTCCTGTAATATAAATTACCATTGCCATATCTGCTTTCAAAAGGAGTTGCAGTCAAACCAACCAAAGTACAATTCTCTACAGTTACAGCTACATTATTGGCATCTTTTACGTAAACAGCACGCTCTGTCATATTGTAGAGTGTAGAATTAGTGATAGTGATTGCTTTAGAACCATAATAGTTGAAAACGCTTTTCATATTCGCAAACTGGCAGTCGTCAATTAGCACGGCAGAAAGCAGGTTTTGCACTCCATTATCTCCATCCGACCAGTCGCAAACAGTCTTCATATTATTGAAGTTACACTTCTTCAACTCAATGACAGCATCCACCGCGAGTTGGGCAGTTTCATTGTTTGTTAATAAAGCCGTTGAGTTATCACCCGTAATATCCAGATTGTTCAACGCAACCTTTTGCAGACCAGTATGTTGAATTTGTTTCAGGTTCAGCTTAACCTGTTCTTCAGTATCACCAATCAACAATAATTCGTTTACCTCTTCGGGCACAACCATTGCGTCGCTGAACGTATAACCATCCGCATTGGCGGCAAAAACCAACGCAACCTTACCGGAAGCACCGGACAATACGGTTGTCAAATCTGTTTCCGCAGTAACCGCTTTCTGAGTATAGTCGGCAGGTATAGCCTCATTTTCGGAAACTTTATCACCGTCGCCGTCTTCGCTGCCACCATCACCCCAAGGTGTATTGCTACCGTTACCACCACCGATTTCTCCGGTGGTTTCCTTGCCTACCGTGATATTGAAAGTATATTCATAGCCTGCCACAAACTTATCAATCCGGCTGGTTTCGGGCACAGTGTACTGATACTTGCTGCCGTCTGCCATAATAGTGAGGGACATTTTGTTTATCACCTCTTCGGCAGGCAGCATAATGCCAATGAATGACTTATCGTCTTTTTTTTGCAAGTCGACGGGTTTTGGCGTATCCATGTTTGTCAACGTACCGTCAATCAGATTGAAAGTAGCCGTAGTATTCATGCCGCCTACTGTCACGCTCGTCACATTCGATACATTCTCATTCATTATGTTGACACGCAGAAGCACCAACTGATGATGGAAAGTAAACGCCAATCCACCGGCCAACAGGGATTCCGTAGACTGATTGGCAGCCTTTGCCCACATCAAGTCGTGGGCGGAGATACCATCGGACTGTTCGCCCAAGTCTACCTTATAAAGCGCCGCCGTGGCATCAAGCACATCGGCAGACGTGGTATGCGGATAATAAGCCACAAAATTAACAGGCATATCATAGATAGCTATCCCCGGAGTGGAAGAGAAGTTCACCGTACGTCCACTGCCAATTGTGGTATATTTCACGTTAAGAGCATCGTTCAATACATTCTTGTCCTCCGTGTCGAACATATAGATACCTATCGCATCTTCGCTTTCCCACTCACTGGTTTCGCTATTCAACCGTGTAGAAAAACGGTCATTACCCGAACTGACGGAACTAAGCCTTTTCTGACCGTCACCATCCGTAAAAGAACTTTCATTAACTTCGCTACAAGCTACTGCCAAAGTACCGGCAACTGCCAGAAAAAACAAATGTTTCAGATTCATACTATTATATTTTAGTTTATTTCTACTCATATTATTTCATTAAATAAATCTCTGTTTATTTTTTAAGGTAACCAACGCGTATCACCGGCACGACTGCTTACTATCGGAGACGAAGTATCTTTAATCGTCAAGTCTCCATTAACCGGGTCGGCAAACAACTCGGCGGCCGTAATGTCAAGGTCGGTAGCGTTCATATTCTTACCACCCAGCAAATAGTCTGATGTAGTATAGTTGTCGGAGAAGGTGGTGGTGGTATTCGCACCGATAGCAAACAGGTCACCACAAGGAGATGCCAATAAGATTCCCTTCATTACCAGTTCGGAACCTACGGCAGACTCTATGTTAATCAGACGTTGGTTACGGCTGTAATTGTAGATAGTCACGTTCTTATATTCCAAATAGATAGGCTTATCTATATAAGGAGCATAGAAGAGATTACCCCAACCATATCCGTTCGTTCCGTCATTGTCATTGCTGAACGTACAGTTGCGGAAGATGGCACGGTCTACCTGGTCATAAGACACGCTTGATTTATTATCAAAAGAGCGAAGGTCGACCATACCGTATGCGCTGGTTTGCCATCCACATTTTTCAAAACGGCATCCTTCCATTTCGAAGTTCATAATGTACTTGGCATTGGCAGACTGGTGACGCCAGAAACCACGGCGAAGACTTATGAAATCGCAATTTACAAAGCTGACATTTTCTATCGTATAGGGTTTGTCGACATTCATAAAGTAGTTATTGTTTGCTTCATGGCGGAATTCGATATTATCAAACTCCAAACTTGCCAAATAAGAACCGGCTGCAACGTTCCAACTCCCCTCTAAAATAACAACAGGCTTGACACCGTCACGACTCCCTGCCAAACGGAAACCTTTCATAAGAGTGAACGGAGTGATGCGATAGGAAGAACCTGCCGGCAAGTAGTATTCCGTACCTTCGGGCACTTCGGGGTTAATGTCGTTATTCAGCAACATAGCGGACAAGTCATCGTCCAAACCTACCTGTATGGACATTGCCGACGGCCCGGCTGTGCGGAAAGTAACCTGATTGTAAGGTTTGTCATACTTACGCGGTTTACTGGTGTCATACAGGTTGACAGCGTACAGTGTATTCTTGGTCAGACCGTCCACCTCGGCGTATCCCTGCATCATTTCTTCGATAGTCAGATAGCGGCTGACGCCGGACAGGGTAGTATCCATCATAGGCATGATACTTATACTATCCACCGGATTCTGCTTGTTGTCTTTCTTCCAGCGAATCACAGCCGATGATTCCGTAACCTCGGTTTTGGAGACATCTTCCACCAGTTTGGCGTACTCCGGACGCGCTTCGGTAGAAGCACTGACGTAGCTCCATTGTGAGTTGTTTTCAGTTCGGGCAGCATTGCTGCGCACACGGATATAGAAAGTCGTCCCGTAGGGTATATCGTCAATGAACACATAAGGGTCGGTGGTTTCCAGATTCATGAACAAATCCGTGTGATACTGATCCCGATAGAGTTCCACTGTATAAGAGGCGGCATCGTTCACTTTATACCATACCAATGTCACAGAGTTTGCCTTCACCTCCGGTTTCTCCAATACGAACCGGGGCTGAAACAAGTCGTCCACCTTGGCGTATTTGTAATCTTCCTCACAGCCCGCAAGTAAAGTGCCGCACAGCAATACAGGCAGCATAGCCGTAGCAAGTTTTCGTAATATCTTTATCATAACGTTTTGTCTTTTACTGATTAGTATCCATAATAGTTCCGAATCAATCCGCGATGGTCTGTTATGACCTTGGAAGGATAAGGACACAGGTATCTCACAGGGTCGGTAGGTTTCACCAACTGGTCGTTGTTCTTGTTGATAAATCCACGGAAGCTCCATGAAATGGCATCCAGTGTCTCGTAAAGTTGTGTCTCCTTATTCAACACTCTCCATCCCAACGCATATTCCAATACCGTGTAGCCGGCAGGACGACCTACACCGGGGCCGTATTCGTCGATACCTACAATATCCAGCACCATCCTGTCCGGATGTTCAGGGTCTTCCACTTGCTTGTAGTAGATGTTGGTCGGTACTTTCTCAATGCCCGGAACGTATCCTCCCCGTGCCACGACACCCCAGTTAACCATCTCGTTATAAAGATTATAGATGACCTCACCATACTTGTTCCAACGGGCAAGGTCGTACTTGCGGATACCTTCTCCGCCAAATTCCCACTTACGTTCGTCCATAATAGCTTGGAAGAAGTCTGCCTCGTTGGTCAGGGTTTCTACATAGTTCTCCACTTTGTCCGTCCATTGAGTCGTATCGAAGGCACGGCGGCGGACACGTTTCAGCGCTTCTTTGGCATCATCGCGCGGGCCATAGAGTTCGTTCACAGCCTCAGCATACATCAGCAACACATCGGCAAAGCGCATACGCACGCTGTTGATACCTGTGTTCGAACCACTGGAAGCACCCAGCGGTGACTGCATATAGAGTTTTGACCATTTGCCTGCCCCCATGCCGGTTACGCCCATATCAATCTCCTGATTCAGGTCTTTGTCATATTTATAAGGCACGCAAGTCATGCCGCGGCGCAAGTCATTCTTGTCAAACGAGTAAACATAAGTCCCGCAGAAAGTTACGTAATTGCGGGCACTGCCATAGGCATGTTTCCCTTCCGCGATAGTGACACCGATATTATAGCCGTAGCGGCTTGTGACGCTCTTCAGCATCGGGACGGCAAAAAGCACATCGTCATTGTTGGCTGTCTTCCAGTTACACTCGTTCACCCACAGGTTCTCAAAACTTTGGGTAAGGTCGTGCTTGCTTTCTTTAATCACCTTGCCCAGCCAAGTGACAGCAATCTCATAATAATGTTCAAAATTATCGCCACGTTCCATATAACCGACATGAGTCACGTCCTCTTTGTCGGCACGAAGCGTCCAACCGCCACGGTAGAGGGCGAGTTGCCCGATAAGCGCCTGGCAATATTCACGGGAAGCACGCTCCACGCCGTAATCCAAATCTGCGGCATATTTCATCATCGGTTCCGCGGCTATCAGGTCATTTATCAGATATTCCAGAATAACATTACGGTCGGTAGTGCCCAAGCTGAAGAAGCTATCCGTAGATTCGGTCGGTTCGGTGACAAACACGACATCTCCCCATGTGCGAATCAAGTCCAGATAGAGCATGGCACGAAGCGTTTTCACTTCTCCATACATCTGTTGTGTCTCGGTAGGAATGTCACCGGTGACTTTGGCGGAAAAAAGCGGTGACTCCTGCACAGCCTGCAAAAAGTCGTTGGCATAGTTGATGGCGTAATACAGGTTGTTCCATGTAGCGTTCAATACCGACCATGTGGGACGGGAGTCAAAACAGCCGATGTCCGAACCGTTGGTATTGACCGTATTGTTCTTGAATGAGCTCATCTCCACATCGGTATTCGTATTCAAGCCGCTGGCAAGGTTGCTGCCGTACAGTCCGTCCTCCGTCATGGAAGAGTAGATGCGCGTCATCAACGCCTTCATTTCCGCCTCGTCGGAGAATATGTACTCGGGAGTAAAACCGGAAGCCGGCTGCACGTCCAGAAAATCATTGCAGGATGTCAGGGAAAGCATGCTTCCGGCAATGAGTGAATATATCAGTTTCTTATTCATAGTTCTTCTTTTTATAGATTTCAATTAAAAAGTCAACTGTGCGCCGAATGTATAGGTACGGCTGCGCGGATAACGGTTGTAGTCAATGTTCGGAGTCAACCCGGTGGCGATATTCACTTCGGGGTCATAGCCGCTATATCCGGTGAGGATAAACAGGTTGTTGCCCGACACATAGAAACGGACTTTACTCAAGCCTGCCTTCTTCGTCCATGAGACAGGTAAGGTGTAGCCGATGGTAGCCGAGTTCAGGCGCAGGAACGAGCCGTCTTCCACGGCATACGACATACTGATAGGACGTCCGATGGAAGTAGGATTCCACATGGTCGCGTCTTTGTTGAATTCCGCCAGTATTTCGGGACTGTAACGAATCTCGTTACCCATATCGTCGAAGTTGCGCCAACGTTTGTTTGAAGCTATATCCATCAGGAAGTTATTGTCTTTATTGTCCGCCCAAGTGGTCAACATGATTTTGTTGGCATTCAACACATCGAAATCATACATGAAGTTGAAGAACATGCTCATATCAAATCCTTTATAGGTGGCATTCAGTCCGAAACCTCCGGAGAATTTCGGGGTAGTGTTACCAATAACGGTACGGTCGGCTTCCGTCAACTGATAGGGATTGGTGCTATTGGGGTCTACCGGAGTCAGTTTCTTGAACTTGGCATTACCGGGGCGCGGAGTGTCGGACAACGGGCTTGAATCAACTACACCCGCTTTCAACTTCCATGTACGAGCCTGCGTGTCAAAGGATTCAAAGTCGTCTACGGTATAGAAGCCGTCGTTCACATATCCGTAAATCAAGCCGCTTGTACCGCCTACATAGGCACGGTAGTCATCGGAGTTCACTACATCGTTTCTCCATCCTGAAGTAAGAATCCATTCCTTTTCGCCGCTTGCCAGTTTGTCAATCTTGTTTTTATTATGACCGATATTGAAGGTAGCGTTGAGCGAGAAGTCTTTCGTCTCTACCAGCCAGGCATTCAATTGGAGTTCGATACCGCGGTTAGATGTCTGCCCGACGTTGGTCATCAGTTTGGTATAACCTGTATAACCGGGGATATCCGAAGGTACCAACAGGTCTTTCACCGTATTCCAGTAATATTCGATAGTACCGCTCAGCCGTTCTTTGAAGAAGCCGAAGTCAAGACCGATATTTCGTGTAATGGTCTTTTCCCACTTCACATCGGGATTGTACACATATTTGGTGTTATAGAACGTGTAGTAATAACGGCTTGTTTCGCCCCAACCTGCCGGACGGTTATTGTTCGCACGATACAATTTCTGATAAAGGTCAGTATCAATACGGTCGTTACCGGAAATACCGTAACTGAATCTCAGTTTCAGGTTCGATACCACTTGGTTATCTTTCAGGAAATCCTCGTTGGACATACGCCATGCCAGTGCCCCTGCCGGAAAGAATCCCCAACGGTTACCGGACGCGAACTTGGAAGAGCCGTCGGCACGCAGCGTCACCGTAGCCAGATATTTGTCATTGTAGCCATAGTTGATACGGCCGAAGAAAGAAGATATGCGTGAGGGGGAATCGGACGATGAGGTGTTCTGATAAGCAGTACCCAATGACAGGTTATCGAATGCTTTTTCCGCCGTGATAGTTTCAGGAAGATAACGGGTAGAGAAAGTCTTGGTAGTGGTTTGGTTATGCTTGATTTCCTGTCCCAACATCAGTCCGAAGTTGTGGGCGTCCTGCAACATGAAATTGTAGTTCCACACGTTGGTGAGCTGCCATTTGGTGCCTTGCTTCATGCTCCATTCAGCCATAGGCTGATTGTTGTTGTTACGGGCATTGCTCGTACCCATCCCCCAAAAGCGACGCTGCTCTTCGGAGTTGTTCTCAAAACCGAATTCACTGCGAAAAGTCATACCTTTTATAATGTCCCATGTCACAGCTCCCATTGTATTGAGCGACTTGTTGATTCTCTTTTTATAGTTTCTTTCCGATTCTTCTTTCGGGTTGAAACGGGTTACTTCATCCAGTTGGTCGGGGTCGAAATAGGTATCGTCTTCGGGAAGCGTCATATATTCGTCCAGACCGGTAGTAGGTCTTTCGCGCAAAGCTGTCAGCAGGCTGACGCCCTCCGTACCCGAGCCGTCGACTTCCTTGTGCAACAGACGCGTGCGATATTCCAACGTCAGGAATTTGAAAGGTTTGAAGTTGAAAGAAGCATTCATGTTGTTTTGCTTCAAACCGTTGCCAACCATCACGCTCGGTTGGTCTTGATGAATAAACGAGAGTTTGTATTTAGCTTTCTCCGTACCGCCGTTCACGCTCAGGTCTACATACTTTGCCACCGGATTACTTCCGAACACTTCGTCCTGCCAGTCAGTTCCGGCATTGCCCTGATAGATGTAGTGTTCGTAAGCATGCCCGTATTTATTATTAAAATCCGTAGGATTAGAACTCTTTTGGCGAGCACTTTCATATTGCATCAGTACAAATTCGTAAGGATCCATCACGTCGAGCTTTTTAGAGAGTTGTTTGGTCTGTACGTAGGTATTCAGGTTGATGACAACACGTCCTTCGGTGGGGCGTTTGGTTGTCACCAGAATTACGCCGTTAGCACCACGCGCGCCATAGATAGCGGTGGATGCCGCGTCTTTCAAGACTTCGATAGACTCGATATCGGTAGGGGGAACATCGTTCAGGCTGCTCACTTCAAAGCCGTCCAGTATGATAAGCGGGCTGTTATCTTGTGTGATAGAACCGCCGCCACGCACCAAAATCTTGATTTCAGCATCGGGAGAGCCGTCCACAGCGGTCACTTGTACGCCCGGCAGCTTGCCGACGATGGCTTCGGCGGCAGAAGTGGTCTGCACTTTTTCCAGTATCTTGCCGGATACACTGGCGATAGAACCAGTCAGGTTTCCTCTTTTCTGCGTACCGTAACCGATCACCACTACGTCGTCCAACATTCCGACCGCTTCTTTCATGTGGATATTAATGTTCGAGGTACGTCCCTTCAACAGCTCCTTTGCCTCTTCCATACCTACATAGCGAACTATCAATACGGCCTTGGTTACATTGGGTACACCGGCTAATGTGAATTTACCGTCCAAATCGGTTGTAGCACCTATCGAAGTGCCTTGTACCGTCACTGTGGCACCAATCACCGGCCCCATGTCATCGGTCACCGTACCGGTCACGGTAACAGTTTGTGCCACAGCACCCACCGCTACCCACAGCAGGATAAATATGTTTATGATTATTTTATTCATCATTCTATGCTTTTATTATAAATAGATTTATTTGCTCCACAGGTTTATTTCTTTTCCATTACTACACCGCCTTGGTTCTGATAGTAGATGATGTGCTGAACCAAGTTGTGGAAATAAACTTCAATGTTCGGATAGCGCCCGTTAGGGTCGACCGACGAATTGATCTGCCATGCGTCACTCGGGTCGTTGGGGTTCAAGCCGTAAGCCTCTTCCCAAATATCGGGGATACCGTCACCGTCCGTATCAGGCCAAAGTGTCAATGATTTCACAGGAACATATCCCTCGGTATCCGCTACGGTGTCAATAAGTCCGAGCTGCTTGTCCTTGCCATCTTCTTCGGGTTTAGAGCCGATATAGGTGTAAGTCCCCTCTTTCACTTCGCGGATAACCCGCTGGTCTATCACATCTCTGCGCAGGGAAGCTCCGGCATATTCAAGTACTTTGTCATAAGCCTGTATGGCTGTATGATTGGTCACTTTGCTGTAAGGCTGATAGTCCGCCATCTTCATGGCTTGTTTTTCCGCTTCGGGAACTGTGCCCAAAGAAGAATCGAATTGTTCCCAAATACCTCTCGTCCAGTTATCTGCCGTTACGTCGGAGCTTCCTGCCACATAGTTGCCATTGATATAGGCTCTGGCGGTAGGGTCGCTTGACAGGACACGGTAAGAACGGTTATTCGTTCCGGTGGCAGGCCCTGGTTTGTAATAGCAGTTGGTAAGATTGAAAGTCGCATACTTTCCACCGTAACTGCCTTGTCCTCTTCCACTCCAATTGTAATAGACGTTGTTCCGCACGTCGAAATATCCGGTAAAATCGAAAGATTCTTGTGTACCGGGAGCGGACAAGTCGGAAATACGCGGGCAGCGGCTACCGTGATGTGCCAATAATATATGGTGGAACGATGCGTTATCCCCGCTGAACATAGCGCCATAACCATGAGCGCCTTTCGCATGATTGGAGAGGTTCAGGCTCTCAGAAGCAATACACCATTGTGCCGTAAAGTTCTGCACACCATAGAAAGTCAACGTCTCGTCCACACTCCAACTGGCTGTGACGTGGTCGATAATGGCATCCTTGAAATAACGCCCGCCAATAGCATCTTCACCATAATCGGCATGTTGGTCGCCCGGACGGCAACGCAGGAAGCGGACAATAGCATTCAGACTGCTACCCGCACCTTTAGCCGGGTCTTTGGCGAGGTTGAAAGTGAAATTATAATTCTTCAACGTGATACCGTCACCTGGCGCTGTCTGTCCGATGATGCTCAGGTTGGGGAATTCGTTCAGGTATAAGCCTCTTTTCAGTTCGATGACACCGGATACGTCAAAGACAATGGTACGCGGTTGGTTGGATTTCTCGACTCCGTAACGCAAACTGCCCTCGACAGGAGTTTCGTTCTGGTTATAATCTGCCAGTGTTGTCACATGATAGATTTCGCCGCCTCGACCGCCGGTAGTAAAACGTCCGCCGCCCTCAGCACCCGGAAAAGCAAGGATAGAAGTAGAAGTGTCATCACCGATACTTGTATCGGGGCGACCGTATTGGAAAATGGTCAGTGTCTTATCCAATATCTTGACTGTCGCCGTACGTGGCAATGGACTGTTACTGTTATCTTCTATATTCAGTACCACCTCGTCGGTAGTAGAGTTTCTCTTGTCCTGCGTAATCCATGTTTCGGATATGGAAGCATCGTAATCCACCGGATTTTCTCCCTGCGGAGCCGATATAACCAATGTACGGAATTTATAAGGAAGGATATACTCGTCCTGTTCTATGGTTACCTTACCGCTTACTCCGTCCTGTGTCACTTTCAAGATGCGTTGCAAGGTGTAGTCACCTACGGAATTGAATGCCAGAATAGCTGTCCTGTCTTCCTGATTCGCATTGGCGTCTACGGTGAATGTTACTTCATCAGTAGCAAAGCTACGGGTTCTTGGTGTTGTTTCTTTCAACTTAATCCAGTTGTATTCTTCTGCTATATCCACATCCCATTCCACGTTTGCCACTACTTTACAGACAAATGTACCTTCCCTGAACGGCAAGGGGTCTGATGAACAATCAAACAGAATATCGGGGTCGGCACCGAGTTGCTCAACGCTAATCTCCTGTTCCAATGTAGAGCCTGCGCCCGTCATTGAAACTTTGACCGTACCTGTACGCTTGGGGCCGTCCGTATTCTCGGTGAAGAACAGGCGAAGGTCGCCATTGCCCTCTCCCGAGTTTTTGGATATACTCAACCAGCCACCTGTCGAGGTCACCTCGGCAGTCCATTCAGAGGTAGCCGTTATGTTGATGGTGAACGAGCCGTTCACATTGCTCAGCTTCACCTCGTTTTTCGACACTTCCAGTTTGGCGGCAGTTGCGGCTGCATTGGAATCGTCATCCGCACTACATGCGCTGAACAGTCCTGCCAACAGTATGAATAGAAAATATCTCATGTCTTGTATCTTTATATTATTAATACTCTATTGATTACTTTATCCAGTGCGAATCACCGATTCCGTTTGTATATACTTCAGAGTTTGTATCGGTAATGGTAAAATCTCTGTCTACCACATTCTTGAAGAGTGTTTCCATCGGAAGGGCTGTCTCTACTGGTATTTCAGCGGCATCCACTCCCCAGTTGGCTACTACAAAACCGTTGGTGCGGTAGTTATTCGCGAAAGTCTTGGTGGTAATGTTCCTTGTCGTAAACCAAGTTCCCTGACCGGCTTCACAAACACCGCTAAAGAGATTGTTGCGGACAATCAGGTGGAATGAAGAAGTATTCTTCGGATTCAAATCAAAGAAGGTCATTCCGACAGGAGCCATACTTACGAACGTACAGTTCTCTATTGTCACGTTCAGTTCTCCTGTCATAGAACCCAAGCCGGTTATCAGGGCTTTTGTTAGATTATTGGCATGGAATGTGGAGTTTTTGAACACAAAGTTGTGTACCGGTGCATCTTGTTTGGTAGAAAGACCGAACAGACCGCTTCCACCGGAATTAAGACCCAAGAAGCGACAATTCTCTATTACAATATTATCGGCAATCTGCTTTTGGGGAGCATCTACTTCCTGATACCACATCGTACGTCCCAAGTCGCTTATCTCACAGTTCTTCCAGGAGAAAGTGGATACATGGAAAGCCTGGTTCTTAAACTTGAAGAAGTCGGAAGTTGTCACTTTTATTTTCAGGTTCTCGAAGTGGAAAGCTTCAATAATGGCATCAGGGCAGTTGATACTCATGTTACCCATTTCCATATATGCCGGTTCTTCGCCGTCACCCGGTGTCTGTCCCATGATATAGAGAGCTTTCGGTATTTCGGTCTGTGTACCTAATTTATAGGTCGCTCCGGCTTTCAGGAAGAGTTTCACCTCGTTCACCGAAGCATCTGCCAACATCGACTTACAGATAGATTCAAGGTTTTCTTCCGGACTAACGTATCTGTATCCGTCGGGGATTCTCATCGGAGCTTCGGGGTTGATGTCTTCTTCGTTCCATCCTTCCGACGCAATGGTCACAGTGTAGTCCTGTATTATCGGCTCGTCTACATTGTTCAACGCAAACGCCACCTGCACGGTATCATCAGGCAAAATGGAGAATGCCCCGTCAATAGCTTTAGATTGTATCACCGTATTGTTCTTGTCCAGATAGTCGATACGTACGGAAACTTTTTCATTTCCGCTCTGCGTTTCAAATAATACAATGTCGTCAGTGTAGTTCACGCCACCGGTAGCAGTCTCTTTCTCACGTTGCACTTCTGTCGGAGCTTTTACGAAAGTAGCATCCGAGAGCCTGAAGCCTGAGACAGGTGAAGATATTACCGCACGTAATTTTGAATAGCTCTTATCGGATTTACGGTCGGTGGATTTCAGGCGAAGCACCCCTGTACGGCTATACATACGTATGCTAAGCGGTTCGTTAAAGGGAGACTTATACGTCACCGGTGCCGAAATGGCATACTTTGTTTTGCCCGCCGGGTCTTGATTGATCACAATATCATTCAGATTCTTCGGAGCAGGGATAGAATCGGACTGCGTGGTAGAAATGATATTATAGCTTCCGTCAGCCAACTGGAAACGGTAAAGCGATGAATAATTAGCCACATATTCACCATCGGACGCATAGATAAACAGAGGTTTGTTGGACGAGCCCGTGTTCACCGACCACGGTTCATCATCCAGAAACAACTCTATATCTTTTACTACCGAGGTGGCATATCGTTCTTCTTCAGAACAGGCAATGGTTCCCGACAGGAGTATCAGTCCCGCCAGTGAATAGAATATACTTTTCATAAAACTCCTGTTTTTAAAATTCTGAAACTTCTAATGTAAACGGTTGAACCGGCACACCTTTTTCTTTATATGTAACCGCACGCACTGACGGCCAGGGTTCGTCCAGGTAATTTTCATCCGTAATCTTCATGTGTACGGTAGAACGTTTGGAAGGTTCGAAGCCTATGCCTGTATCAAGAGGGCTGATTATACGGTTCACCTCTTCGCCCCCTTTCAGGTAGACCACATCCACTGATGTCCTGGAACTGCCGTTTATTGTCGGAAACGAGTAGACCGAAGCGGTAAAGCCGGTAGAAAGACTAGTGGAGAAGGTCACATCTTCTACTATACATTCTTTACTTTTCACTTTATACCCCACTGCCACATTCGTAAAGGTGACATCCAACCGGTCAAAACGGGTGATTGCATTCAGTTCTTCTTCCGTCTCCTTAGGTTGGAACACTGCCTGTCCCACCAAGCGCTTCAACTCTATATTGAGCGAGCTGACCGACTTATCAGAAGTAAATCCCACGACATCCGAAATATATACCGGTTTTTGAGCAAATACATCCTGATAAACCACTACCTTAGAAAGGCTGTCCGTATCTACCAGACGCGCAGCGTTCGCCACAACGAAAGTTTGCAGGTTCTCTCCCAAAGGCAGGTCTACTTTCAAGTTCCCGTTACCTAAAGGAAGGTTCTTTCCATAAACCATGGAGTCTGTCAGATATACATAAATGCCGATTTCGGAAATTCCCTGTCCGGCAAAGGTTTCAAGACTCGCCCTACTGAAAGAGAGTCCGACAGGATGCATCTCGGGCGCATTGGGAAGTTGTTCATCCTGTTTCCATTCATCATCCATCTGCTGTGTACAAGAGCAGCAAAAGAGAAACAACAGAAGAAATAGACTTGATAGATGTTTCATAAATATTAGTTTATATAGTTTAAAGATAATCATTAGTTAACACATTGGTCTTTCGACAGTGCAAAATTGAGAAAACAAATGGAAACGAAAGAGTAAGATTTAGTAGAAAAGGAGTAAAAAACGGACTTGGCGCAAATAATACTCCTCATCCGCACAGAAGTGTAAAAATGATGTGCCCTTCCTATGTTATCATAAAACATAGAAAGGGCACACCATCAAAAATCACCGTTTTGAACGGTAAGTTATCGGGTTACTTTTCTTAATTCACCTGTATCCTTTATAATCCCAACCGTTCCTTCAACAACCGGTAACCGGAAAGGCTCACCCGCAATTTCACGCCGTTTTTCAGTAATAGCTGATAGGTTTCTTTTCCGAATAATTCAACACGTGATATTTGCGTCACATTGACAATCGTAGAACGATGTATGCGGACGAATGTATCCGGAGACAGGTGTGTTTCAAAATACTTCATCGTCTGTTCTTTCAGATATTCACCGGATGGGGTTATCAACATCACATAATCCCCGCATGCTTGTATGTAGATTAACTCATCGGACTTGACCAAATGAATACGTGAACCGTCTTTTACTGTAATGCGGTCGATTAATTCGACTGGCGGTTCAGCTTGCTGTTCAGTCACCTGATGTACAATCAGTTCCTTTTCGAGTTCCCGGTTCAAGGCTTCTTCTTTGGCTACAATCAGGCGATACCATAGAGTGACCGCAATCAGAACCGGTAGTCCGAATAATAACCGGAAAGGTATCGTTTGGGCGAAAGGGATATAAGATACTCCTGCAATCCGCTCCATAATGTCACATACCATAAAACTACCTGCCAGCCAAAGCAGGATTCCGACCAGTATCATAATGACATCCGTCTGGAACAACGAAACAAGTCCGACGACAAACCACGCCAGGTAAGCAATGGCCGCCAACCAAGCAATCGTTGCTATTCCGTCTACCAAAGCGGGAATATAGCCGGTTCCTGTGTATCCACACACCAAGGCAACCTGGCAGGTAACCAGAACCAACGCCAGCACCAGCATCGGAATCCAGCGAAAAGGATAATCTATAATCGGATGTGCTTTCATAGGCTAACCTTTCACTTCCAGACCGCCGAAAGAGATCTTGCCCCGAATTACTAATACACTGTCCTGATTAACATCCCCGTTCGGCCAACGCTTGTCATCACACCCACCAAAGAAGGCGTTACATTTAAATACGATTTTCCAATCGGAAGGGGCATATATCTCGATTCCGCCCCAGTTACAATCCACGTCGATATAGGTTTCTCCCGATGCAATATGGGTATGGCGCAAATCAATAGTCGTCCCGCCGAATGAAGTACGGACTTCGGCCCCTTTGAACAGTTCATCAAGGACGACGTGGCGTGCAGCCCCCCAAACATTCTCCGAATGTAAAAAACCGTCGACCGAATCGGACTGCTGCTGTTGTTCATTTCCAAAGTTCATGCCGGGTCTGCCCTGATGCATTTCCATCCATTTTTGCCGATGCTCCATTGCATGCCGGCGCGCCCATTTCGCCTTCTTGTCCCTACCGGGTTTGAAGAAAAACAGAATACCTGCTATAATCAATGCGAAAGGCCAAACCATTGCCTGTGAATTCTCCGGCAACCATGAAAGTCCGCCTATCAAAAAATAGACACCTATTAAAAAAAGTACGATTCCACCGATGAAATGACGCCGAATCATTGAATAGACACCTATTATAATAAGGAGTGAATGCCAGGATACGATCATATCGAATACTTCAGTAGTAATCCATCCCATATTGCGGGCGAACAACAAAACCCCGGAAATAATAAAAAGCGAAGCTATCAGAATCTTGCCGGAAAAGCCTCTGCCCGCAGGTGAAAATGTTTGTTTCTCTTCCATCGTCTTTATATTTAATTGATTGATGGTTCAAAGATACGCCATTTCTTTGTGCTTCTACAGGCTTTTCTGTCGATTTACGGTTTAAAATCCGGTGAATGCCGGATAAAAACCGATGAAAAAGTCAATTTATAAACCCCGGATTCGTATATTTGCCACGCTTCATAACACAAATATTACCTTCCAAAGCTAATTCCTACACCTTGTAGCAAACTAAAAACAAAAAATACGAGGTGAAAAACAAATATTGCACATCACTGTATCTTCATTCTCATACTTTTGTAGCGATGAATGAACTCTTTTATGAGTTTTTGTGAATTATCAAACAACAACCATTAATTAATAAACATGCAAAGAATGTCTAACAAAGTGAAAAACATGCGCTCCTTATTGCTAATACTATTTTCGGCAATATCGCTTAGCGTATCTGCGCAGACGATTACCATACAAGGTAACGTGAAAGACACCAGCGGAGAGCCTGTTATTGGAGCCTCTGTTGTAGAAAAAGGTAATACGGCCAATGGTACAATTACAGATTTAGATGGTAACTTCTCTATTAAAGTAGACGGAAAGAAAACACTAGTGATTTCATATATAGGTATGAAAACACAGGAAATAGCCGTTCAAGGTAGAAAGACAATCAACGTACAGATGGTCGATGATTCGAAAGCGTTGGACGAAGTCGTAGTAATCGGTTACGGTACGGTGAACAAGAGAGACTTGACAGGTTCCGTAGCATCCGTAAGCTCCAAAGACCTGGCTGCCGTTCCCGTAGCCAGTGCTACCGAAGCCCTTACGGGTAAACTTGCCGGTGTAAGCATCACTACTACCGAAGGTTCTCCCGATGCAGATATTAAAATCCGTGTTCGTGGCGGCGGTTCGTTGTCACAGGATAACTCTCCTTTATATATAGTAGACGGTTTCCCTGTTTCAAGTATCAGCGATATCGCTCCTTCTGAAATTCAAAGCATCGACGTATTGAAAGATGCTTCTTCTACCGCTATCTACGGTGCACGTGGTGCAAACGGTGTTATCATCGTTACTACCAAGAGTGGTAAGGAAGGCAAGACACAGGTAGATTTCGGCGCTTCTTTCGGTTTCAAACAAGTAACGAAGCTGACTGAAGTGTTAAGTCCGTATGATTTCGTTGCTTATCAACGTGAAATCGGTTCTTTAGACTATGGTAACTTTGCCGATATGGATATCTGGCGTTCTATCGGTGGCACCGACTATCAGGACGAAATGTTCGGACGCACCGGAAATCAGCAACAATATAATATAAACGTCAGTGGTGGAACAAAGCAGATGACTTATAGTGTCAGCTATGCCCACAATGAAGAAAAGAGTATCATGCTCAATTCCGGTTTCAAGAAAGACAATGTTAATGCTAAAATCAAATCTGAACTGAACAAATGGATGACTTTGGACTTCAATGCCCGTCTAAGCTACTCTACCGTTGACGGTCTGGGTGGTGGAGCGGACACGAACGAATCCAATGCAGCCAATTCAACCGTAGCTAATGCCGTTGTATTCCGTCCGGTCAGTTCACTGAAAAACAGTGATGATGACGAAGAAAACAGTTCGGCACAGCAAAAGTCTCCGTTGGAACGCCTGCTTGCAACAGACAAGACACGTAATACTTTCAATCAGAACTATAACGTAGGCTTAAACTGGAAACCGTTCAAGAACTGGACATTCCGTTCTGAATTCGGTTACGGATGGAAGTATGACGATACGGAACAATACTGGGGAGTAGACGCAGTATCCAACTCCAAATACGGATACAACGGTCAGCCACAGGCTTATTTATTAAGAGAAAAGACCATGAGCTGGCGTAATGCCAACACTGTGACTTATGATAACAAGAAGTTATTCAAAGGTCGTGATAAACTGAATGTACTGTTAGGACATGAAGTAAGCAGCAGTCAGAAGAAATCAATCGAGAATGTATCGGTTGCATTCCCTGTCACAATGAATTTTGATGATATGAAAGCCAATATGGGTGCAGGTAAAGCTCTTGCCAACCAATCCACCATTGCTGCAAAAGAAAACATATTGTCTTTCTTCGGTCGTGTGAATTATAGCATGATGGACAAATACCTGCTTGCCGTTACAGTACGTGCGGACGGTTCCAGTAAGTTCAGTTCAGGAAACCGTTGGGGTGTTTTCCCGTCAGCCGCTTTGGCATGGCGTGTTTCCGATGAGGCTTTTATGAGCAACACCCATGACTGGCTGTCGGCATTGAAACTGCGTTTGAGCTTCGGTACTGCCGGTAACAACCGTATCAATTCCGGTTTGCTTGCCACTACTTACTCACTGGGTGGTAATGACGCACGCAACCCGTTCTTCAACGGCGAAAGCACTACCATGCTCGAACATGGCACGAACCTTTATAACCCCGACCTGAAATGGGAAACGACAGTGACCCGTAACCTCGGTCTTGACTACGGATTCTGGAACAACCGTATCTCCGGTGCTATCGACTTATATTGGAATACTACCAAAGATTTGTTGATGCGTACTGAAATCCCGTCTCTTTCCGGTTACAACTACCAGTACAAGAACTTCGGACAGACATCCAACAAGGGGGTGGAACTATCTGTAAGCGCAGTCCTGTTTGACAAGAAGAACTTCTCCTTGAACTTTAATGCTAATATCTCTTACAACCGCAACCACATTGATAAACTGAACACCGACTCTCCCTGGCAGAGCAGTAACTGGTCAGGCAGCACAATGGCTAAGTATGAAGACTTCCGCGTAGAGAAAGGCGGACGCCTGGGTGAAGTTTGGGGATACAAGACCAACGGTCACTATACCGTATATGACCCTGTGACCAATCCTACCGGTGAACTGGTTTGGGGCGGTAGCGAATGGGCTTTAAAAGACGGTATGCAAGATAACAGCCCTACCATCACAGGTGGCAAATACTACCCGGGTGGTTTGAAACTGGAATGTGACAAGGACGGTAAGCCTCTCAAACAACGTTTGGGTAACACAATCGCTCCGACAACCGGTGGCTTCGGACTCGACGGCCGCGTAGGAAATTTCGACTTCAACGTATTCTTCAACTACTCTGTCGGTAACGTGATTGTCAATGGTACGAAACTGGCTTCTGCTTTCCGTTCTGGTTCAAGAAACGGTTATAACCTCAACAATGATTTCAGACTATCCAACCGTTATACCTGGATTGACCCGGAAACAGGCTTGAACCTCTCTTCCAGTTCAACAGATGTTCTCAATACTTACGGAGACATGACTGCTGCCGGACTACGTCTGAATGAAATAAACGCGAATGCCAATATGTATAATCCTGCCAGTGCCACTACCATGCAGTTAATAGATTACGCAGTGGAAAAGGCTTCATTCCTGCGTTTGAACAACGTAACCATCGGATACTCTCTTCCGAAAGCAATCGTAAAGAAAGCATTTATGCAGAATGTGAGAATCTATCTGACAGGATACAACCTGTTATGCTGGACTAACTATAGCGGTGCAGACCCCGAAGTTGACACCAGTAGCAAGAAAAATGCTATGACTCCGGGTGTTGACTATGCCGCTTATCCTAAGAGCCGTACATTCGTCGGTGGTATTAACGTTACATTCTAATTAAAACATGAAACAGATTTATCGTATGAAAATATATAAGACATTATTCCTGGGACTAGGGTTCGTCGCCCTGTCTTCCTGTTCGGATTTCCTGAATCAGACCTCACCGTCTGAACTGGATAATGAATCAACTTTTAATAATGCCTATTATGCAGAATTGGCACTAAACAAAGTTTACGGTAGCCTGACGCAAGACCAGACTTACTCTAACTTCCTGCCTATCATTGCAGGAACCAACACCGATTGTGAATTAATCGACGGTTTGGGTACTGACGCAAGCAACACTTCCAGCGAACGTGGTAACATGAACTACAACGCCAATCCGGGATGGGCGCAACTCTCAAAAGTATGGGATGCGATGTACGGAGTGATTGAGAATGCCAATCTCGTAGTGGATGGTATCAACAACAGCCAACTGATACAGCAATCGGGAGCAACCCGCACCAGCATGATGAGATTCCGTGCCGAAGCCATGACATTGCGTGCTATGGTTTATTTCGACATGATTCGTCTGTTCGGAGATATTCCTTTTAAAACCGAGACTTCCCAAAGCGACCTGTCCAACGTTTATATCGGCAAGACAGACCGTGACGATATCATGGACGAATTAATGCTCGACCTTGACGAAGCTATCGGATACCTGCCTTGGGCCGGCGAAGACGGTTACACTACCGAACACGTCAGCAAAGGTTATGCACACGCCTTATTGGCTAACATTGCAATGACACGCGCCGGATACGCTATCCGTGAACTCGCAAAAGACGGATATGTCACCGGAACAAACAGTGATGCCACTTATCCTACCCAACGTTGTAGTGATGCTAAACGTCAGGAACTGTTCAAATTGGCAGAAAAACACCTGGCCGCTGTTATAAGTTCGGGAAAACACAACCTGAATCCTTCCGTAGAAGAATACTGGCGTTTGATGAATATCGCACGCTTAGACCAAACTTATCAGGAAAACCTGTTTGAAATCCCGATGGGACTGAACAAAAGCGGTGAGCTGGGTTATACTATCGGATACCGTATAAACGGTGTCAGTTCCCTGTTCGGCCCGAAAGGAAACTCATCCGGCAAGTTGAAACTGACTGCTCCTTATTATCTGTCATTCGGTGAAGGAGATATCCGTCGTGACCTGACTTGCGCTATCTCCCAACTTTCTACCGACAAGAATACCAAAGAATTCAAAGAAGCCATGTTGGGTAATGCCCCTTTCGGCCTTTACTGTGGCAAATGGGATTATCGCAAGATGATGGAAAATTCCGAATGGTACGCAGCCGTACTTGCCAGTGACCAAAAAGTTTGCTCCGGCATCAATGTAGTAAAGATGCGCTATGCGCAAGTATTACTGATGTATGCTGAAGTGGTGAACGAGCTTTACGGCAAGGGTGCAACAGCCGAAGGTTGTACACTGACAGCTACTGAAGCATTGAAAAAAGTACACGACCGTGCTTATACCGATGCTACCAAGCGTGACGCTGCATGGACGGCATTGATGCAGAAAAATTTCTTCGATGCTATCGTTGACGAAAATGCATGGGAACTTGCAGGCGAGGGTGTTCGTAAGTTCGACCTGATTCGCTGGAACTTGTTGAGTGAGAAAATCGAAGGATTCAAGACTGAATATACAAATGCTGTGTACAATGGTACATACCCTCAGTATGTGAACTACAAATACCGCACGGACAATCCGATGTATATCGACATGACTTCTCTTGTATTCGGTGCCAAAGTGAGCGGATATGAGAACAAGGCTTTCTTCGGTGCTGAAACGACAGACAAGGAACAGAAGAACCTGAAGGTAAACTTACCGAGTATTTCAGGCGGGCTGAACAAAGCTGTGAAGAACCGCTACTTATTGCCGATAGCTTCAACAACTATCTCTACCTCAAACGGTAAATTGCATAACTCTTATGGTTATTCTGATTAATCTTAAAATCATAAAATGATGAAGAATATAAAAAACATATTGGGAACGGGAGCTTTCATGCTCCTTGCCTCCCTAGCTGTATCTTCGTGTACAGAGAAAAGTGACTGGGACATCGACTCTTCTTACAGCCGTCCTTTCGGAACTGACGAAAATGGAATCGGCGTAGAAACAGACAACAAAGTAGCCAGAGCTACAGTGACATGGAGTTCAACACCGAGCACAGACTATTATCTTATCGAAATCAGCCCGAACGAGATGACGGATGAAACCCCGATGGGTTCGGACGAAAACGACAGCCAGGTTTATGGCAATGACCCTGCAAACCGCATCACGAAGTCACCTTATACCATAGATGATCTGACTGCAAACACGACTTATTATCTGCGTATCAAGTCTGTTTCCGGTGAAAAGGAATCTCGTTGGGTAAACTATAAAAAGACTTTCTCTTCAGTGAAGGAAGAAGCAATCCTGAATATCCCGTCTTCTGAAGACTTGCCGCAAGGCCAGGGAAAAGTACGTATGTCATGGGAAGCCGGATTGGCAGTAGACCATTTCGAAATCGTGGCAACCGGTTCAACTGATGTAACTTCACGTGATATATCTTCTGCCGAAGTTGCAGCAGGTGAAGCATGGGTTGAAAATCTGAAATCATTCACTGAATATACAATCAGTATCTATAACGGAAATACTTTGCGTGGTTCGCAAACAGTTACTATTCCGGGATTGGAAATCGAATCTACAATCAGTGATATCACTGCCAATTCTGCCGTATTCTCTTGGGAAGAAACAGTCGATGTAGACGAATATGCTTGTGTTCCTTCTACTGAAGGAGTTCCTGAATCGGGAACTAAATTATCAGCAGAAGACATTGCTGCGCATAAAGTAACCATTACAGATTTGGCTTCCAGCACAGAATATACAGCTTATGCATTTGCAAACGGTTCTATCTGCTCCCGTATCACGTTTACGACGAAAAAAGGTAAGCCGACTGACTATGATGAATCATTAACATTAAGCGAAGCAGAAAGTAAATGGAGTACATTATCAGGTAGCATACTTATTACAATAGACAGTGATATTACATTTGGTGAAAAAACGATTCCTACAAATGTAACCAAAATATTGTTCTGGGGTGAAGGTGAAACTCAACCGACATTAACTTATACTGGTGAGTTTAATTTCGGCGGACAACTTCAAGAAGTAGAGTTTTACAATTTGAATATTACATCAACCGGTAACAACATACTTATTAATCACAACAGTAATGCCGGTTCTACTGATGTATTGAAATTTACTTCATGTACATTAAAAAATCAACGCGGGTTGATTCGCATGAGGTCAAATGCCAAGCCGGCAATGGAAATTCAAATAGATGATTGTATAATTGAAGATTTAGGTTATTATACGGCTTCCGGTTCAGGAATATATGGTATTATTGATACAAGTGGTAGCAGCGCATTAACTACAGTTACATTCAGTATGACTCGTACAACATTCAGTCCGAGCAGTAATGCATACGCAACCGGCCCTCTGATCCGTTTCCTTAAAACCCAAACAGTTACTACAACAATTGAGCAATGTACATTCTATAAATGTGTTTCCGGACAAACATTATTTAGAGAACTTAATCTCGCAACATTGAAAATATCGAATGTATTGTTTAGTGGTTCAGGTTTGAAAATATTGAATAAGGCAGATGAAAAGCCTGCAACGACAGTAGGAAGCAATGTGTATGTAAGTTCTGACTGTAAACTTTCCAACACATGGGATAATCTGACTATTAATGAGATTCCAATGTCTACAGACCAAATATTTACAAGTACAGGCACAGAAGGACTTAACCTTATCTATGGAGCAGATGTACCTGAACAATATAAAATCGGCGACCCACGTTGGAACAAATAACTAAATAAAACCACAAGGTTCTTCGTCAGAAACAAGACCTGACGAAGAGCCTTCTCTAAAAAGCAACAGATATTATGAATACAAATTCAATCTATACAATAAGTAAATACTTACTTCTGTTCTTGCTGATTCTCACAGGAGTTGCTTGTAGCGACAACGATGACGCAGAAGACACAAGTATCCCTGTTCTTATTTCACAGAACATAAATGAAGGTGATGTAGTAGGCCCGAACGGATATGTAGAGCTGACTTTCAGCAAAGCTATGCGTCAGGCACCGGATACGGAAATCTACTTCAACGGGGGAATAGTACGTGTATCTATCAACTACGAAAGAGTGCGCTATACATTCTCAGGTATGGAAAACAAAGAATGTACATTCGAGATTCCTGCCGGAGCATTGACTGATATGCAGGGAAGAGCTTATAATGAAGACTTCTTTCTCAGCTTCACTGCAAAATCAGAGATTTCGGGCGGTGGAAAAGTATTTGACGCAGTAGTCGATTCAAAAGGAAATGGGGACTTTACAACCATTCAAGCTGCTATTGATGCCGCTCCCGGAGAAAAAACCAGTCCTTACAAAATCTTCATCACTAACGGTTCATACAATGAATGTATCCGAATCACTAAAAACAAGACTTTTATTCATCTGATCGGTGAAAGCCGCGATGGTGTGAAGATTCAGTATGCTTTGAACCGTGCAGGAAATTACAGTGATGAAACACAAGGAAATGCGACGGACGACGCATGGAAGTACTCCAGTAATAATCCGAACTCTGCCGTTCGTAAAGCAGGATATACAAAAGACCAGAACTGTGTTGTTTTAGTTGAAGCTACAGATTTCTACGCAGAAAATGTTTCAATCATCAACCTTTATGGTGCATTATCCAGCCGTTACACAGGTGGATTGGGCAAAGACGGACAAGCCGAAGCATTGATTACACGTAATGACCGTATCTCTTTATACAATTGCGTACTCGTATCTTTCCAGGATACATGGTGGTGTCGTCACACTGCATACTCCGAAAATCTAGCTTACCTCAACAATACTTTGATAGAAGGTCGTACCGACTATATTTGGGGAAGCGGTAATGTGTTTATAGAAAACAGCAAGTTCTATAATACAGGAGATGGTGCTTACATAACTGCATCCGGCGAAACCGGAACTTGGGGATTCGTGATGAAAGACTGTACTGTGGATGGCGAAAACGGCATAACTGCCTTCTCATTCGGACGCCCATACAAGCCTAATACAAAGACTGTTTGGATTAACACCACACTGAAAATGGATATTGTAGCTCCACACTGGTCTTCCTGGTCAAGTATTCCTGCACTTTATGGTGAATACAATACGGTTGATAAAAACGGGGCAGTCATTTCTACCGAAGGCAAAACTGTCGGAAGCGGTGATAATCAATTCACCAGTTCAGTACTTACAGCGTCAGAAGCAGCGAATTACACGTATGAAAAAATTGTGAGAGCCAATAGCTGGAATCCGAAGGAATATATGGAAACTCCTCTTGCAGCACCGACCAACGTCAATCTGAGTGGAAACGAACTATCATGGGATGCCGTATCAGGCGCTGCCGGTTACCTCATCTTTATGAACGGTAACTACGCAGGTCAGACTACCGACACTACCGTTACGCTGACTAACACCGACGAAGGCAATATCTATACAGTAAAAACTGTATGCCAGTACGGTACGGTAAGCGAATAAAAAAACAAGATTTAATAAAGGGTTCTTTGTCACATCATCAGTAAATACAATGTATGAGACAAAGAACTCTGTTTTTTAAAAGATAATATTTGTATGCTCGATTTTATTAAAATGGGATTAGTATGCTTCTGCCTGCTCAACCTGACGGTTGCTTGTAGCAGCGAAGACCCAAGCACTACCGATGAAACACCGGGACAAAGTACCGGTAACGGTGGTAACGAAAACGAAGGCGGTGAAGGTACACCTGACGAAACACGCTATGCCTTTCCGGGTGCTTACGGTGCGGGACGTTACACCACCGGAGGTGCAGGCGGAACTGTTTATACAGTAAATTCGCTTGATGACAACATGGCACCGGGAACACTACGCTACGCATTAAGCCGTACCGGGAAACGTACGATTGTATTTGCCGTCAGCGGATTGATAGAACTACAAAGTCCCTTGAAGATAACCAACGGAGATGTAACAATCGCCGGACAGAGTGCGCCGGGTGACGGAATCTGTCTGAAAGGGCATCCCGTATCCGTACAAGCAGACAACGTAATCATCCGTTTCATACGCTTCCGCATGGGGTCGGACAACTTTACAACAGAAGCGGAAGCAGACAGTGGCGACGCTTTATGGGGAAAACAACATAAAGACATTATTATCGACCATTGCTCCATGAGCTGGAGTACCGACGAATGTGCTTCTTTCTATGACAACACCAATTTCACGATGCAATGGTGTATCATCAGCGAAAGCCTGAACCGTTCGGTACATACCAAAGGAAATCATGGTTATGGAGGAATTTGGGGTGGTTCACCCGCTACATTCCATCACAACTTGCTGGCTCACCACAGTAGCCGTACACCGCGTTTATGTGGCAGCCGCTACACCGGAAAACCGGAGAACGAGAAAGTTGATTTACGCAATAATGTATTCTACAACTGGGGGCCGACCAATGGTGGTTATGCCGGAGAAGGCGGAAGTTACAATTTTGTAAACAACTACTATAAACCCGGGCCTGCTACCAACACCAAGAAAAACATTGTAAACCGTATTTTCCAACCGAACGGTGATGACGGTTCAAATAAAAATGTCTTGGGAGTATGGGGTAGCTTTTACCTGAAAGGAAACTACTTCGACGGTACATGTCCTGATTTGAAATCAGAATATCAGTCTTTGCTTACTTCCGTAAACAATGACAACTGGATAGGATTACAACCTAATGAAACGGAAACAGCGCCACTTCCCAATGGAGGAAAAACAGCAATTCAATCAAATAGTGAATTTACAATTGGTGAAGACGCATCCGAATTTACCCAGTCGGCCAAAGACGCTTACAATTCAGTCTTAAAATATGCCGGCGCTTCCTTAAAGTATGACGATGTGGACAAACGCATCATTGCTAATGTTATCAACGGAAATTATACAGCCAATGGTAGCAATGGCAGTGAATATGGCCTTATTGACAAAGCAACCGACGTAGGTGGCTGGCCCGAATACCCCAAAGAAGAAGGCCCGAAAGATACAGACGGCGACGGTATCCCCGATGAATGGGAAACCGCTCACGGTCTGAATCCGAAAAGTGCTGCCGACGGTGCTAAATACACATTGAGCAAAGTATACACCAATCTGGAGGTTTACCTCAACAGCCTGGTAGAAAACTTATATCCTGACAAATAAGATTCTTTATATCCCCAAACACTTCAAAAGATTATGAAACAGAAAATATCCTTGTTCTGCTTAGCCATATTATTCGGCATGACAGGAATATGTACAGCATCGTGTTCTTCCAATGATCCGACAGACGATCTTGACGGAGGAACCAACAATTCCGGTGGTTCATCTTCCGATATCAAACAATTGGATTACGGTGAACTTCTTGCTTTCCCTTATGCCGAAGGTCATGGACGCAACACCACCGGCGGACGTGGCGGTAAAGTCTACCATGTGACCAGTCTTGACGACGACGCAAGCGGAAGCACCAGCGGAACGCTGCGCTGGGCAATGAAACAAGACGGCCCGAAAACGATTGTATTCGACGTATCAGGTACTATCTATCTGAAAGCGGAACTGAAAACACAGAAAGACAACCTGACTATTGCCGGACAAACCTCACCGGGTGGTATCTGTATAGCCAGTCATCCTTTCACCATCAATTCCAACAACGTTATTATCCGCTTCATACGTTTCCGTCCCGGCAACAAAGACGTGGACTGCGACGGATTGGGCGGATGCGACAAACAGAATATTATCATCGACCACTGTTCTGTAAGCTGGGGAAGCGACGAATGCCTGTCTGTCTATGGTATGCAAAACTCTACCGTGCAATGGTGCATTGCTTCTCAAGCCCTGCGTGTCACTGACGTAAAGATAGCGGCAGCCGGCAATGGCAAATTCGCCGCACACGGATATGGTGGCAACTGGGGTGGAAACTACGCATCTTACCATCACAACCTGATAGCCCACTGTGAAAGCCGTGTTCCACGCCTTGGTCCGCGCTACACGACATTGGCATTGAACAACAACGACGGGGAGCGCGTCGATATGCGCAACAACGTTTACTACAACTGGGGTGGTGAAGGCTGTTACGGCGGCGAAGCCCAGCATGTCAACATCGTGAACAACTACTACAAATCAGGGCCCGGTACCGACGATACCGATAAGGCAGACCGTGCTTACCGCATCGCCAAGCCGGACGTATATCCGGTTGATTACTCCGGTGCGGCTTATGCCAAATGGCTTCAAACCTGGGGCAAGTTCTATATCAACGGAAACAAGGTAGCAGGCAATACCGAAGTAAGCAATGACAACTGGACAAAAGGCGTATTTGCACAAATGGACAACAAAAATTGCGGAACCACCGGACTGTGGGAGCAACATACCGAGATTAAATCAAATTCACCGGTAGTTGAAGCAGGCAAAGTAACAACCCACACAGCAGATATGGCTTATGAACGCATTATGTCATACGCAGGAGCCAGCAACTATCGTGATAAAGTCGATGAATTAATAATCAGTGACGTAAAAAACAGGGCTGCAAGCAGTACGGGTGACGCCAGTAAGTGGAGCAGTCTTTCCGGTTACTCACAGAACAAAAGAGGATATATCAACTACCCGTCAGACGCTTGTGCCGCTTTAGGAGTTAGCGACCCTTACAATGTACTGAAATCCGTGACTAACGCAAACGTAAAAGATACGGATGGTGACGGTATCCCCGATTACTGGGAAGAAGAATATGGCTTAAATCCCAAGAAATCGGCCGATGGTAAAGAAACGACTATCGACAAAAACGGAAAGTACACCAACCTGGAAATGTACCTTAACAGCCTGGTGCACGAAATCATGGTAAATGGTGCAGCAGGTGGTAGCGTTGTGGAATAATTTTAGTAAATTCGAAGCCTAAAAGATAAGTAAGAATGAAAAAGAATATAATAGCAATCTGTAGCTTTGTACTGGCTTTTCCCCTGTTGGGACAAGCCATGCAACCGACCGTTTCGGGTGAAAAGACAACGAAAGAGTATCCCGTTCCCGACCGTAGCAAAGTAGCAGCTTTCCCTGGTGCCGACGGAGCCGGAAAGTATACCACCGGCGGAGCCGGCGGCGCAGTCTACACCGGTACCTA
>ERZ791731.52-NODE-52-length-75249-cov-5.09865_pt1 | contig 75249 bp, 46 predicted proteins | sample MGYA00509954_ERZ791731 | MGnify/ENA primary metagenome ERZ791731 (study PRJEB30046, sample SAMN00715134) | human gut metagenome | study: EMG produced TPA metagenomics assembly of the A metagenome-wide association study of gut microbiota in type 2...
TTGAAGAAATATATAAGCAACGCCATTATAGATCATAATATCAAATACTTGCCGCTAATGAGGACGATTCGTCTGGTTCGTCTTATAGCATACTATGAAACACAGGAATTTGAACTGATAAAGCACGAATCACGCTCCATTACGCGCAGTCTGTCTTCACCGAAAGAGCAGACATTCAAGACTGAACACACGGTTTTATGGTTCTTGAATAAAAGTAATCTGCCTATTCTAAGAAAAGACCGGGAAGCTTTCTGGGAAAAGTTATCTCCGGAAGTTCAGGAATTATATAATGATAAATACGAAAACCAGTTATTACGCATTTTCGATTTTACTGCATGGATAGAATCAAAAATACGAAAAGAAAAACTGTCTGATGTTCTTAAACGGCACACAAATGCTAAAGAAATCTAAAAAGAAAAAGCAGATCATCTAAACTCACAACACTAAAACGCTCTCCTTATTTTCACTTTATCCGTTTGTAATTATATAATTCCGCACAACAATACAATCCATAAATTATTTTTAAACAGGATATTTCATCCTAAATATATAATTTGAAATTATATAAATGGAATATTAATGTAAAAAACGACGCGTTATTATTCCTTTTATTTGCATCATCTTAATTATTAATATTATGGAAACTATATCTAGCAATCGACCCAAAATCGTAGTTATCGGAAGCTGTAATACCGATATGGTTGTGAAAGCCAACAGACTACCTGTCCCCGGAGAAACCATTCTAGGTGGAACTTTCTATATGAACCCCGGAGGCAAAGGAGCCAATCAAGCTATCGCAGCGGCCCGGTTGGGAGCGGAAGTCACCTTTATCTCTAAAATTGGGTACGATCTATTCGGCTTGCAAGCTTTGGAAATATACAGATCTGAGAAAATCAATACTGAATTTATATTCACCGATCAGAAAAGTCCGTCAGGAGTAGCGCTTATTTCCGTCGATTCGTTTGGTGAAAACAGTATTATTGTGGCACCGGGTGCCAGCCGTTCGCTTTCAACAGAAGAAATCAACAAAGCTGAAGAAAAAATCAAGGAAGCTGATATTATACTCATGCAACTTGAAGTTCCAATCGATACAGTAGAGTACGCAGCTACTATTGCCAACCGATACGGCAAGAAAGTAATACTCAACCCGGCGCCTGCTTCTACGTTAAGCAACTCTTTTTTAAATAATGTACATACTATATTGCCTAATCGTATAGAAGCAGAAATGTTATCTGGAATAAAGGTAATGGATGTTGAAAGTGCGCACCGGGCAGCTGAAGCTATCGGAGAGAAAGGAATAGAAAATGTAGTTATCACTTTGGGAAAAGACGGAGCTTACGTGAAAGAAAAGAACGAATATACCATGATTCCTGCCAAAGAAGTAGAAACGATCGACACAACCGGAGCAGGAGATGTATTCTGCGGAGCATTCAGTGTTTATCTATCCCAAGGACATTCGTTGGCCGAATCCGTAAAATTCGCAAATGCAGCGGCGGCTATTGCCGTCACGCGTATTGGTGCCCAGAGTGCTATCCCATACAAAAGGGAAGTCAACTTATAAAATAAAGAAAAGCCTAGGTCAATCACATAAATCTGATTCAAATGAAAGTAGTTGTTATTGGAAGTTCAAACATCGACATGGTTGCGCAAGTCAGCCATCTCCCGGCACCCGGCGAAACAGTCGGAGATGCAAATTTCATGCAGTCCCTCGGAGGCAAAGGAGCCAACCAGGCTGTGGCGGCAGCCAGGCTTGGCGGCTCCGTGACGTTTGTCACCTCTTTGGGGAATGACATGTATGCGGATATTTTAAAAAATCACTTTAAGAAAGAAGGTATCACCACCGATTACATTATTGATGATGTCAATCATCCCACAGGAACCGCACTGATTTTTGTGGCTAACAGTGGTGAGAACTGCATTGCAGTAGCTCCCGGAGCTAACTATTCTTTACTGCCCGGTTCAATCATCCATTTCTCAGAAGTAATTGACGAAGCCGATATTATCGTCATGCAGGCTGAGATACCCTACGAAACAATTAAAAAAATAGCTCTATCGGCAAAGCAAAAAGGTAAAAAGGTATTGTTCAATCCTGCACCCGCCTGCCTGATTGATGAAGAACTGATGAAAGCCATTGATATACTAGTCGTCAATGAACTGGAAGCTTCATTCATCTCAGGAATTGAGTATGCAGACAACGATCTCGAGGAAATTGCCGAAACATTGCTGAAAGCGGGTACAAGCAATGTCGTAATCACACTGGGAAGCCAAGGTGTATATATGAAAAATGCTAAAGCAACCATCCAACTTCCCGGATGTAAAGTAAATGCAATCGATACGATCGCCGCAGGTGACACTTTTTGCGGCGCATTGGCGGTCGTTTGTGCAAAGAAAAAAAAAAATAAGAAATAGATCAGGAAGCGCTCAACTTTGCCAACACTGCGGCAGCCATTGCAGTCACACGTTCGGGTGCACAACCGTCTATTCCTACTCTCGATGAAGTGAAATGCTTCATGCAAGAAAAAGAATTAGCCTTATCGTTCAACTTTTAAATTTAATGAGCCATGAAAACCTATTTGAAACAACTACTCATCCCTATTTTATCGGGATTGATAGTATGCAACTTTTATAGCTGTGATAGCGACGATGAACACACCGCTATTCCTATAGCTCCCATTCTAAAGGAAATAAAATTACCTTCGGAAAATGACATCATTCCCGGTCAGGTTGCACAAATCAACGGACTTGGTTTTGCGAAAGAAGATATAGTTTATTTAAGTAACGCTACCAATCAGAAGGAAAAAGTAGAAGTCACGGAAGTCACAGATAGCTACTTAAAATTCATTATTCCGGTGGAAGCAGGCGGTGAGTATAGCATAACAATTGAAAGAGCCGGTAAACAAACCGTTTTAAACGGGACGTTGAAAGTACCGTTCATTGTTCCAATTATTGATGTTGTTCTTCCTTCCGGCAATGTGCAGCCCAAGAGCAAAGTCGAAATTCAAGGAAAGGGATTTGAAGCAGGAGACGTTGCCGTACTATATGCTTCCTTCTACCCGACCGGCATCGAATATAATTTGCCATTAACCCTTAATGAGGAAGGAGTAGAATTTACACTTCCTGAAGGGTTATACGGAGTAAACTCCATTATGATTGTCAGGGGAGAACGAAAAAGTAATCTCGGAACAATCACTATCGAGACAAATGTAGGAGATAAACTGGGCGGAGGTGTTGTATTCTGGGTAGATGCAGCAAAAGCACACGGATATATCGTAAATATGAGTAATGTCGGTACGAATACGGAGCAATTCGGCCCGGAAAGAGAAGCATCAGATGCAGCCGGAACCAGCCAAAGTATGGGAAGCGGCTACACGAACACTCAGAATATAGTGAAAAAGTTCAATGCATTACAAAGTGCCAACAATTGGCCGGAGTGGCAAGGAGTCAAAATCGCTGCCCAACTCTGTCTTGACAATAGCGTTACAGTCGGGCAGATTACATACACAGACTGGTTTCTTCCTTCCCGAGAAGAATTGATTGAAATCTTCAAAGTGAAGAACTTATTGGCTGAGAAGGGAGTGAATATCCCCGCCAACAATTATTGGTCTTCAAGTGAAGGCGACGGCAATGATCCGGGTTGGTCTGCTTTCTATGTAAATTTCTACGAAGAAAGCAAGCTGATTTCCGAGAAGTGCTCAAAAAGCGGTTGGAAAATTGGTGTTCTTCCAATCCGGGCCTATTAACTAACAATTCTATAAAATAAGCGTCATGAAAAAACACATCATATTATTTATAGCTATCTTTTTTGTCAGTGTATTACACGCACAGACAATCAACATTAGAGGAACCGTAACCGACACGAGTAATGAAACATTGCCAGGTGTATCTATAACCATAAAAGGGACTCAAACAGGAACTGTAAGTGATGCAAACGGAAACTACAGTATCAAAGCCCAAAGAGGAAATGTTCTGGAGTTTACTTTCGTGGGCATGGTAAAACAATCTGTTACCGTAGGAAAGCAAAATATCATTAATATACAAATGGCAGCAGACGCCATTAACTTGGATGAAGTAGTGGCAATCGGTTATGGTATTGCCAAAAAGAGCGACTTGACGGGGGCCGTTGCCTCTATCAAATCAGAGAATCTTACAAACTCCAAAGTAGGAACAGTGACAACTGCCTTACAAGGACTTGCCGCCGGTGTGCAAGTGACTACCGGCTCCGTAAAACCCGGTGGAGACGCTTCTGTCGTTATTCGTGGAGTAGGATCACTCCGGGCTGGCAGCGAACCGTTATATATCGTCGACGGTATTCCCGTACAAGGAGGTTTGCAGGATTTATCTTCCGGTGATATTGAATCTATCGAAATTCTAAAAGATGCTTCTTCTGCATCTATCTATGGTTCGAGAGGTTCTAATGGCGTAGTACTCGTGACTACCAAGAAGGGTACAAGTGGAAAGGCCAAAATCTCCCTGAATGCCTCTTTCGGTACGCAAAAAATGCTCAACAAGCAAGATCTGATGAACGCACAACAATATTACGAATTAGTATCCATTGCCCAGCCCAACTACAAATGGACATCAGAAGAACTACGTTTGCTAAGCCGTGGCGAATCGACCGACTGGCAGGACGCAGTGACCCAAAACGGACAATATCAGAACTATAACTTCTCGATCTCCGGAGGAAAGAACGATATACAACACTTTTTAGGAGTAGACTGGTACGATCAGAAAGGCACGGTCAAGAACTCGTCTTTTAATAAGCTGACTGTTCGATATAATATGGATGCCAAATTAAACAAGTGGTTAAGATACGGTGTACGTTTCAATGTCATCGAGTCTAAACTAATGAATATCAACGAAGAGGCAGATTCGGGATACGGAACCATGTTCAGTGCCATTAGTTCACAACCAACAGCTCCTGTTTATACCGAAGACGGTGAATATTTCGACGGCTTCCTGTACACGAAAGCAAATCCGGTAGCCATAGTCGACTTGCTTGACAAAGCCACACTCAAGTCCAGATTCGTAGGTTCCGCCTACATTGAGATAGAACCGATAAAGAACCTGAAATTACGTTCCGACAACGGTGGAGAACTTGTCTTTTACAAAGTAAATACGTATGAGGACGGACGTATGGGACAACATTATACGGCCGGCGGCCATGCCAATGTAATGTCGAATAAAAAAAGATACTGGCAAACTGAAAACACTGCCACTTATTCATTTGACATTAACAAAGAGCATCAATTCTCTGCAATGGCAGGTTTCTCCGCTTCCAAAACAGAGTATGAAGAAGTAACCGCCGACTCCAAAAAGTTGTCATCCATTCTCAAGTACTACAATTTGCAAGGAGCGGAAGAACATGGACCGAACTCTTCGTATGCAGTCCCTTCTTCCCTGGTGTCTTTCTACGGACGATTCAATTATAATTTCAGCAATCGCTATCTGGCAACATTAACCATGCGCGGCGACGGTTCTTCCCGTTTTGCACCGGGACACAGGTGGGGATTCTTCCCGTCACTAGCACTTGCATGGCGTGCCTCTGAAGAAAGTTTCATTAAAGAAAACGCTCCGATCATCAGCAACCTGAAGTTAAGAATCAGTGCCGGAAAATTGGGTAACCAGAATATCGGAGATTTCGCCTATGCTCCGACAATCGCCCTAGGAAGTGCTTCCGCCAATTACGTTTTAGGCAATAACCTGGTAACCGGTTCCGTACAAACTTCTATTTCGAATCCGGAACTGACTTGGGAAAAAGCCAACCAATTAGACTTAGGTATTGACTTCGGGTTATTCAACAACCGGATAGCTGGTACAATCGAGGCTTATTACAAGCGTACGACTGACTTGCTATGGGAAGTACCCCTTCCGTTGGAATCCGGCTTCGGCACTTCACTTACCAATATCGGTAAAATTGATAATAAAGGTATAGAATTTACGCTGAACACAGTCAATATCAGTACTAAAGACTTCTTATGGACAACAGCCTTCATGATTTCTTATAATAACAATAAAATCAAAGAACTTTATGACGGCAAACAAGATGTCAATAAATCATTGTTTGTAGGGCGTCCTATCGGTCAGTTCTACTTACTGAAATCCGAAGGTATCTGGCAAACGAACGAAGCAGCCGAAGCTGCCAAATATAACGCTCAACCCGGTGACCGCAAGATTCTGGATTCTAAAAAAGACTATGTCATCAACGGAGAAGACCGTGATTTCTGCGGAGTTTCCACGCCCAAATATTACGGTAGCTTTACCAATACGTTCTCATACAAAGGTATTGACCTTACCGCATTCTTCACTTTTGCAGGAGGACATAAAATCAATAATTCACTGAACCGTTACCTCAATTCTTTCAATGTATGGGGAAACATGAGTGAAAACTATTACAAATATTATTGGAGACAAGACAGGCCGAATAACAAATATCCTGCCCCACGAGTTGGCAGTGCTTATGCAAATGGAGACGGAACGGATGCCAATCTACAAAAAGGGGATTACCTGCGTCTCCGTAATCTGGAAATTGGTTATAGCTTGCCGAAAAGTGTCATCAGAAATATCAAAGCTTCAAATATCAGGGTTTATTTCTCTGTACAGAATCTATTCACAGCTACAGAGTTTACAGGATTTGACGTAGAGTCCAGCGACAATACCAATCCTTACCCGAATGCCCGTAGCTTTATCGGTGGTATTTCTCTTAACTTCTAAAAACAGAAACATTATGAAAAAATATTTATCAATATTAGCCTTCAGTTGCCTGACATTATGCAGTTGCGACAACTTTCTTGATTTGACTCCTCAAAGTGTACTAACTCCGGAAAATGCTTATGAGAAACCGGAAGACTGGCAGCAAACTCTTTATGCCGCTTATGGCTCACTTCAGGAAGTATTTGTCGGAAAATATACCATTACCCTCACTGAATTCGGAACAGACGAAGTAATCCCGTTTGATATGGGGTGGGCGGCTTATTCAGAGTTACATTATTATACATTCTCCGCTTCACACGGATTCCTGGATAATCACTACCGGCTCTGCTATGAAGGCATCAAACGCTGTAATGCAGTAATCGACATGCCTTCGGACGCAGTAAGTTCGGATCTCCACAGTTCCATGATTATGCAAGCCCGCTTCTTAAGAGCGATCTACTATTTCGACTTGGTCAGAATGTATGGTGGTGTTCCATTATGGACAAAGTCATCCATCGACAGAAGTGAAATCATGAAACCGCGAGCCACGGTTGACGAAGTATATACACTGATTACTCAGGATATGGAAGCTGCCCTCGGACTTCCGGGTTCCTGGCCGGATGCACAAGATAAAGGAAGAGCTACGTCTTACGCAGCCCAAGCTTTGCTGGCACGCATTTACCTTCAGTGGGGAAAACCTGCCGAAGCATTAAAATACTGCCGGATGCTCGAAGGAAAATTCAAGCTGTACGATAATCTTAAAGATATATTTGATCCCAAAAACAAGAATCAGGAATATGAAAATATATTTGAAATACAATTCAAGCATTCCGGCTCATGGGGGTTGGAAGGCAGTATCCAACATTCTTACTGGGGACCTCGCAATGTAGGCGGTCCAACTAACTTCGGCGGTTGGGGAGGATTTGGTCCGACACAATATTTATACGATTCTTATGATAACGCTGATAAACGTAAAAAGGCATTCTTCATCACAGAATATGCAGGTGTTACCCAAACCCCTCCTTCCTCCGGCAAATTTTGGGACGCCGAGACTGGTAATGTGATTGAAGATGATAATCTGAATTTTACTATGATTCGTTATGCAGATGTACTTTTGATGAAAGCTGAAGCACTGAACAGCATAGATGACACAAGTAATGATAAATATAATGCCTTGAATGAAGTACGAAACAGAGCGGGACTGACTTCCATTACAGCAGCCGACAACCTGAATAAAGAGCAGTTTGCCGAAGTCGTACTGGAAGAAAGATTGCACGAATTATGTTGTGAACACCTGCGTCGTTGGGACCTGATCCGCTTCGGAAAACTGGCCGAATACATGAAAGACCACGCCGGAGTCACCATTCAGCCCTATCATGTTCTATACCCGATTCCACAGGCCGCCGTTGATGCCAATGACGCTATCACAGAAAATAACGAAGGATATTAACATAAATCATTTAGCACATGAAAAAATTTATTTTTATCACAGGACTATTGATGAGTATCTTCTTTTATTCATGCAAAGAAGAAGACCATGGCATACTTCCTCCCATTGAAGGAGGAGAAACAGTAGAAGTTAAAGACGGAAGAGTTACAATCAATCCGGCAGAATATCTTCATGCGATACGAAACCCGATGAAAGGATTACGCGAATTCTTCGGCCCGGGATATGATAAAGTAAGAGATGAATATCCATATCCTTACGGTTCTATCATTAAAGAATATATGCAATGGAATATGCTGGAAGACAACGAAAGCGACGGCGTCGACAAGATTATAGCTTACAGCAACCACAGGTGGCAAGGAGTAGAAGATATAAATGTCAAGGTTATCCCACGCATTTATATCGTATGGATGGAACCCTGGCACGGTGGATATGCCAAGAATACTTATACCAACAACCCCGACGATTTGAACGGTTGGCACTGGCCCAGCGATATTCCGGGAGAGACATATGACGAAGACAATCTTAACGCCCCTATTATCGGGGGCTACTGCCACCCTACCTTTCAGGAATCCGGAAAGAGTGAAGAAACTGGTAGAGAAAGCCGGACAGGCATGGGACAATGACCCCAGGGTAGCCTATGTAGAAATGGGAATTATCGGTGAGTTCGGGGAACATCACGACCCGGATATCACCACAGTATGGGCACCTCATGACCAACCCAATCATGTAGAGAACCGTACTTGGCTGCCGGGTATTGAAAAAGTATTGGGAGATGCCTTTACCGCCGCTTTCAAGAACAAAAAGGTAATGGTGCGCTATGCTTATGAATTTAAAGATTATGAATTCGGAATCTATTGGGATTCATGGGCTATCGATGAAGAAATAAAGCGCGGCTACGAAGAAATGAAAAAGTTAGGCGATCGCTGGAAAACCCAGCCCATAGGCGGAGAAATCACCTGGAACTGGGGAAGTCTCTATAAATTCAAATCTTTTGAAGAAGTAGTGGCAGATGCCCAAACGCAAGACCTTGTCATTCAGCAAATACGTGATCTGCATTGTAACCACTTGGGAGGTATCACTTGGGCTAATTTTAATGACCCGACTTTCGAACCCAATGCAGAATTACTTCAAAAGACAATGGGTTACCGCTTTCTTTTGTCCAATTTCAACTATCCGACAAATATCAAGCCGGATGAACCATTTAAAATATCATTTGACGTAGTTAATACAGGCTCGTCACCTTTTTATTATGACTGGCCGGTAGAAATAGCCTTGCTAAACTCCCAAACGAAGGAAGTTGTATGGAGTAAAACATTGAAAACTCCTAAAATATCACAATGGATGCCGGGAGACAACTGGAATAATTCGGCGAAAGTCTATACCCAACCTGCCGAAACGAATCATATTGAAGAAGAACTGACCCTAGACAAAAAACTGGATACAGGAGATTATATCATCTCTATTTCCATATTAGACCCGTCCGGCATGCTTCCTTCATTAAGATTTGCCATTCAGAATTATTTTGAAGGAGGACGTCACCCCATGGGACATATCGGTGTCAATACGGAACCCGTATATTTTGAGATTCCGACCGATGGTTTCGATGATATGAGACAGGATAAAACTCTGAAATATAAAATCCAATAATCAATAAACTTAATGAAATCGAGCATCAAAAACATATTACTCCTAATGCTATTCGGCATGATGTCTGCATGTAGCGAACAAATCGTTACGGTTTCTTATCAGGAATACCCGAATGCATTCAGGAATCCGATGAAAGGATTCAGGGAATTCTTCGCCCCCGGTATCGACCGGGTCAGGGAAGAATATCCCTACCCTTATGGTTCACTGACAAAAGAATATATGCAGTGGAATATGATCGAAGACGACGCCAATGACGGAGTAGACAAGATTATCGCTTACAGCAATCATCGCTGGAAAGGAGTAGAAGATATAAACGTCAAAGTAATTCCCCGGGTTTTTCTTGTATGGCTGGAACCCTGGCACGGCGGAAAGCCTAAAGACCCAACTAATCCGGATGACTTGACCGGTTGGCACTGGCCCAAAGGAATAGCTCCGGAAACAGGTCCTTATAAGCAAAGGCCAAACTCCGTAGCCGCCTATGTAGAAGAAAAAGACAAAAATACCCCCATTACCGGGGGATACTTTGACCCTTCTTTTCCTGAACGCGTAAAAAAACTTGTAGAGAAACTCGGACAGGCATGGGACAACGATCCGCGGGTGGCATATGTAGAAATGGGGATTATCGGCGAATGGGGAGAACACCATGACCCGGATCTCTCAACTTACTGGGCTCCGCACGACGAACCGGATCACGTAGCTAACCGGACATGGATTCCGGGCATGGAGAAGATTCTGGGAGATGCCTTCGCCAAAGCATTCAAGAACAAAAAAGTAATGGTTCGTTATGCCTATGAATTTAAAGATTATGAATTCGGGATTTACTGGGATTCATGGTCTCAACCCCAAGAGATTGTAAGAGGTTATGAGGAAATGAAAAAATTAGGTGACCGCTGGAAAACCCAGCCCATAGGCGGAGAAATTACCTGGAACTGGGGAGACCTTGCCCGATTCAAGTCTTTTGAAGAAGTGGTGGCAGATAAGGATACCCGAGAATATGTCATGGAACAGATCCGGAACCTGCACTGCAACCATTTAGGCGGAATCACTTGGGCAAACTTCAACGACCCGGAATTTCAGAAAAATGCAGAAACACTGCAAAAAGCTATGGGATACCGGTTCGTCATCAATGAGTTCTCTTATCCGAAAGAAATAAAAGAGGGAGAGCAATTCCCTATTTCTTTCAAAGTTGTCAACACCGGCTCGTCTCCCTTTTATTATAACTGGCCGGTAGAAATAGCTTTACTAGACCCTGAAAGTCATCAAAAAGTGTGGGGGAAAATATTGGAGGGAGTAAACATCTCCGAATGGATGCCGGGAGATAATTGGTCTGTAGATGAACATAAATACCAAACGGCTCCGGAAACTTACCACATCCGAAAGAATATTTCTATTGACGCCCCCATTGCCAAGGGAAAATATATCCTGGCTTTAACGGTGCTCGATCCGGCCGGCATGCATCCTTCACTCCGATTTGCCAATGAGAATTATTTCGAAGGCGGTTATCACCCAATGGGCTATATCGGTATTGATGAATCAGTGTCCGATACCCGTCTGAATCCGGATTTATTCTTCGACATTCAAAGTGACAAGTCTTTAAAATATCAATTCACACAACCTGTTCCTGTGATATTCGACACGGATGTCGGCAATGACATTGACGACGTGCTGGCTATGCAAATGCTATTCAACTATGAGAAAGCCGGGAAAATAGATCTGCTAGGTATCACAATCAGCAAGTCCAATCCTTATTCAATTGAATATATTGACGGATATTGCCGCCTCAACGAGAGGGGAGACATTCCATTGGGATATGCATACAACGGAGCTACTCCCGTTGACGGAGGTTATCTCCGCCAGACCTTGGATACCATTATTGAAGGCAATAAAATACTGTATCCTCAAAGAAGTATCAAAGACAATCTGCCGGAAGGATATAAGTTATTACGGAAATTGCTGGCTTCACAACCAGATAATTCCGTGGTATTTATTGCCGTAGGACCGGAAACGAATCTTTCACGCCTGCTACACTCGGAAGCCGACGAGTACAGTCCTTTGGACGGCAAATCACTCGTTGCCCAAAAAGTGAAGCTATTGTCCGTAATGGGAGGACTCTATGGGAACGAGTTCGATTTCCCAGAATGGAATCTAGTGCAGGATATAAATGCCGCACAAACCGTATTCAGTGAGTGGCCTACTCCGGTCATTGCAAGCGGTTGGGAACTAGGCAACAAATTATTGTATCCACATCAGAGTATCCTGAATGATTTTCCGGATGGTTACAAACATCCTCTTTGTGTATCTTACCAGATATATGACAAAATGCCATACGACAGGCAAACTTGGGATTTGACCTCTGTCCTACAAGCCATAGAACCGGAAAAAGACTACTTTGAACTGTCAACAAAGGGAACGATTACAATAGACAGTGTAGGACACAGTCTATTTAATGCGTCAGACAAAGGACAACATCAATATCTTATGATTCAAGGAAAAGAAAATATTCAGAGGACATTAGATGCCATTGTCCGCCAGGTGACAGGGAAAGAAGAAAAGAATATAAATCAATAAAGAAAAAGCCATGTTTATAGTCAATAGTTATACACTAGCCATTATCTTTTGCTTCATAACCATGATATGTTGGGGTTCCTGGGGTAATACCCAGAAACTGGCCAGCAAGAACTGGCGTTATGAGCTTTATTACTGGGATTATACGATCGGTATCTTATTATTTGCCTTACTTCTGGTTTTCACCCTCGGAAGTTTCGGAGATTCGGGAAGAGGTTTTCTGGAAGATATCCGGCAAGTAGATGCCAGATACATAGTCAGTGCCTTGATCGGAGGAGTTATTTTCAATGCTTCCAACATCTTACTTTCAGCTTCGGTCTCCATTGCCGGAATGGCGGTTGCTTTTCCATTGGGTGTAGGACTTGCCTTGGTCCTAGGTGTGTTCATCAACTATTTCAGCACTCCTAAAGGAGATCCGTTCTGGTTGTTTACAGGAGTAATCCTGATTGTTATCGCTATCATCTGTAATGGGATAGCGGCAGGCAGACAACAGAAAGAGGGGAATAATAATAGCAAGAAAGGAATTATTCTTGCGGCTATTGCCGGTATACTTATGTCCTTCTTCTACCGTTTTGTAGCTGCTGCCATGGACCTTAACAATTTTGACTCTCCTACTCCGGGCATGGCTACTCCATACACCGCTTTCTTTATATTCTCAATCGGTATCTTCCTGAGCAACTTCCTGTTCAATACAATTGTTATGAAACGTCCGTTTGTAGGAACTCCGGTAAGCTATAAAGAATATTTTGCAGGAAAAGCAGGCACACATCTGGTAGGAATCCTCGGAGGATGTATATGGGGATTGGGAACTGCTTTAAGCTATATAGCCGCAGGAAAAGCGGGAGCTGCCATCTCCTACGCTCTCGGTCAGGGAGCACCTATGATTGCCGCCTTATGGGGTGTATTTATATGGAAAGAGTTCACCGGTAGTTCCAAATCAACCGACAAGCTTTTAGGAATCATGTTTATTCTGTTCATCACAGGATTATCATTCATCGTTTTATCCGGAGGAAACTAATTATGAAGATAAACTATATTCTTTTTTTACTGACGGCAGCCTTTTGTTATCCTTCGATAACAGTCGCCAAAATAATTGAAACCAGTTCGCCGGACAAGAAAAATGTGATAACTATCGAGACTGACAACCAGGTTAGTTACAGCTTATCCCGGAATGGAACAAAGATTCTTGATACTTGCCCGCTTTCACTTACAGTCGGAAACGACACTTGGGGAACAGACAAATGTAGAAAGGTAACCCGCAAGAGCGTTTCGGAGAAGGTAGAATTTATTGTGCCGCGTAAATATAAAGAGGCAGTGGATAATTATAACCAGATTGAGCTTATTTACAAAGATTATAAGATCGAATTCAGAGTCTATAATGACGGAGTGGCCTATCGTTTCGTAAGTACTGCGAACAATAAACAGCCTGTAAAGAAAGAGTCTGTATCTTACTGCTTCGAACAGGATCATACCTCGTATACTCTTTTAACCGACCAGCTACAAAACTGGTTTGAGCAGGATTATACGGTAAAGCCGATCAATGCATTACCCAAAGACAGTTTCTCCGTAGCTCCTGTAATGGTTGAAGTAGACAAGTACAAAGTATTATTAGCAGAGGCCAATCTCTATAATTATCCGGGAATGTACTTACAACCTGCCAAAGAATCCTTCCATGGCATTTTTGCCAATTATCCGGATAAGGAAGTGCCCTACGAAGGGGATAATAAAATCTATGTCTCCACACGCAAAGACTATCTTATTCCCAACTGTGGGAAACGGGTCTTTCCATGGCGGGTGACCGGTATCTTCGACAACGCCTCTTCCATATTACAAAGCGAGCTTATATATTTACTCTCCGAAGAGAAAGAACAAGCCGCCGACTATACTTGGGTTAAACCCGGTAAGGTTTTATGGGATTGGTGGAATGACCGTAATATCTATCATATAAATTTCAAGAGCGGCATTAACACCGATACATATCTCTATTTGGTAGACTATGCAGCCAAACATCACATCGAATATGTCCTGATCGATGAAGGATGGTCGGCACGTAATGATCTGTTAACCCTCAATCCTGATGTTAACATACCACACATCTGCAAATATGCAGCAGAAAAAGAAGTAGGTATCCAATTATGGTCGAAATGGGTGAACATCATGCGGCAAATGGATGAGGCTTTTGCACAATTCAGTAAATGGGGAGTGAAGGGAGTCAAAATAGACTTTATGGATCGCAATGATGCTAAAATGGTTAACTTCTACGAACAAGTAGCTGTAAAAGCTACTCAATACAAATTGCTGGTAGACTTTCACGGTTCCTACCCCAATGAAGGAATGAGACGCAAATACCCGAACCTGATGACACGTGAAGGAGTGATAGGGTTGGAGTATAATAAATGGAGCAAGAGAGCCACGGTTACACATGATGTAATCATCCCATACCTGCGTATGTGGGTAGGGCCAATGGACTATACTCCCGGAGCTATGCTTAACGCACATCCGGAAACATTCTATGAAAATCAACATGAGCCGATGAGCCAAGGCACACGTAGCCATCAGATAGCAATGTATGTAGTCTACGAAAGCCCGTTACAAATGATTTCGGACAGTCCGACTAAGTATGACGAGAATCTCCGGAGTTTCGAATTTATCAAAAGCATTCCTACGACTTGGGATGAGACAGTTCCTTTAGAAGGAGAAGTGGGCGAATATATCGCTCTTGCACGCCGGCATGGTAATACATGGTATATCGGAGTAATAAACGGAAGTACTCCCCGTAGCCTTGAATTCGATCTTTCTTTCATAGGAAAAGGCAAAAAAAATATAAAAGCCCATTATGACGGTGTAAATGCTGACCAGCAAGCAAAAGATTCACAACTTATACAATATACTTTACCGGAGAACTCTAATAAACTCTCTATCAATCTATGTAGAGGTGGTGGATATATAGGTATTATCAATATAGAATAGAAAACTCTTCCAATTTTAAGAAAGTCCCTATTTGCATATCCCTTGAAACAAACAACATGTTTCAAGGGATATTTTGCATCTGATAAACTACATAAAACACCCTGTCCCTATCAACTCCGATGTAGTAAAATCTGTTTTTTCTACCCCCTAAGTTCAGTTATTTTTAGAAGTAGGCCCTAAAAGCAGCTATTTTTTTTAAATCGTTAAGATATTCATCTGAAACTTTCATCAGAACTTTTGTTCTTGAATGGTATCATTTATATGACATCCGGAACGATATGAGCCATGAAAACTCATCTATAAACTTGAAACGATTAAAAAATTATATCTATGGTTTACTTAAAATTCTTTAGTATTACGAAGAACAGAATTAATAAACTGGCGGTAACCCTTATGTTGGCAGCAGGAACCTGGATTACCGGTCAAGCTCAAGAGGTAGCCGTGAAAACCAATTTGCTGTATGATGCTACAACGACCCTAAACCTTGGGGTAGAAATAGGTCTGGGAACTAAAATGACGCTGGATATATCGGGCAACTATAATCCGTGGCGGTTTCATGATTACCGGCTGAAACACGGATTGATTCAACCGGAACTGCGTTACTGGACTTGCGAAAAGTTCAACGGACATTTTTTCGGACTTCACGGTTTCTACGGAAAATACAATGTCGGCGGACTGCCTTTCAACAGCAATATGAGACACAACCGTTATCAGGGGCATTTGTATGGCGGTGGCATTTCTTATGGATATCAATGGATCCTTAATGACCACTGGAATCTGGAACTCTCACTGGGAATAGGTTATGCACACCTGCAAGACAAAAAATATCCTTGTGCCGATTGCGGTGATATGATAAAGAAAGGACATCATAATTACTTTGGTCCTACCAAAGCCGCCGTCAGCATTATATATGTCATCAAATAATTACATATCACATTTATACTGAAAACCATGGGAAGAATACTACTTTACACTCTCTTTGCCCTACTATCCCTTTCTGCCTATGCAGCAGAAAAGTCCGGGCTGAAAGTCATTGACTGTACCGCCCTCCATAAAGGCGATCTCATAGAACTGAACATTCTATTCGAATGTGACGGCATCGCTATTTCCCCTAACGAACAACTCACAGTGCACCCGGTTCTCATTGGGAAAAGCGACACTCTCCGCCTGCCTCCTCTCCTGTTCACAGGAAACGTCCGGAATAAAGTTAATCATCGACTCGCCCGTTTCAACGGAGAAGCAACAAGCGAGTTCCCTGACTATAATATGAAACAACTGATAAAATCGGGTCATACCCAAATAGCTTATTCACGCCGGATTCCTTTCCATTCCTGGATGTATGGCAGCCGGTTAGTATTGGAGAGCACAGTCACAGGTTGTGCCGATTGTCAGCATGACCTGGAAGACATATCTCTGGCATACATTCCCAAGAAGTTGAATGTAAGCTACATTATCCCCAAAGCCGAACAGAAAGTTCTTCACAAGAATGTCTCCCTTTACCTTAACTTTCATCAGGCCAAATGGGATATTCTGCCCGACTTCATGAACAATCATCTTGAACTGGCCAAAGCGGACAGCCTCATTTCCGAGCTGGCAAATGACCCGTATATCACAGTCGATTCAATCAGCATTGTCGGTTACGCCTCTCCAGAAGGGAAATATGACTATAACACCCGTCTTTCCGGCAACCGTGCGCAAGCATTGAAGGTGTTTCTGGAAAAAAGATACACTCCGAAAAGATATATATTGAACACCGTCGCCGCTTCCGAGGACTGGGACGGACTACGCAGAAGTATCACGAAAGAAAATACTCCTTACCGTGACCAACTGCTAGCTATCATCGACAGCATCTCAAATCCGGATGTACGTGACAGTTATATCCGCGGGCTTGACAACGGTGCCGTCTACGCCAGCCTGTTACACAACATTTACCCGTCTTTACGCCGCGTGGTATGTGATGCCGGCTATACAGTGCAACCTTTCACCAGAGAACAAGCCGAAGAGCGGCTTGCCACTCATCCGGAACAGGTAAGTCTGAACGAAATGTATATCATCGCACAAAGCTATCCGGCAGGTTCACCGAAGTTTAATGAACTGTTCGGCGAAATGCTCACCCTTTATCCCGATAACATTGCCGCCCGGAACAATCTGGCTGCCGTAGCCATTGAAATGGGGGACGTGGGACGCGCCCGATCCTGCCTCGAGAAAATCAGCCACTCACCGGAAGTACAGAATAATCTTGGCATCCTTCTCTACCGGGAAGGAAAAATAAATGATGCCAAACACTGCTTCGAGAAAGCATGTGCCTGCGGCTGTAAGGAAGCTGTAGCGAACTTGCAGGAAATCAATACACTTATGGCTATTCAATAGCACCAATTATATTAATTATTAATCCTAAACCTTTTTAAAAATGGAAATTAAAAAGACCAATTTGTTAGTGGCTATGTTTGCATGCCTGGCCGCTTGTTCGGACGACGCAACGGTAGACAACACCCTGTTACCGGACAACAGTGAAACAACCACCGTCAAATTTGAGATGAATGCGAATACAGGGAATTACTATTCACCGCTTTCGCGCAGTGTTAACCCGGCAGCCATCACGAAGGATAACTTCCGCATCATGGCATTCAAGAAAACACCCGCCGGCGAAGGATACTTCTACGCACAGGACATCCCGACTGCCGGTATGAATTACGAGAATAACGTTTTATCCGGAACCGTCCGCCTGCCCATAGGCGAATACAAGTTTGTCTCCACCTACGGACTGGCAAAAGACGGCGGGTTTGCTCTCCCTTCCCTTACTCCGGTGACAACAGAACTGACCGACGACCTCAACATTAGCCATGGAACGGTAGACGGCTCATCTGTGTTCTTCCTGGAGAAAGGTACGATCGAAGATCTGCATTCCTACACATTAGGCATTAATCCTACAGCCAACGAATCTGTCAGTGCGTCATTAAGCCGCGCCGTGTCACGTGTGGACATCATGTTCATCCAAGCCAAGAAAAACGATGACGGAACTTATACCGAAGTTTCCGACAGCGCAGATGTATTTGGAGTGTCACAACTTGCCGACATCGAAATGCAGTTTACCGGACTGAACAGGAATGTCAACCTGCTCGGTACCAAAATAACAACGGACGAAGGCTCTTTGTTTAATGAGAATTTCACTGTTCCCGACCTGGGAAATACAGTCACCCGCGGTACCTCTACTGACGATACCAAAATAGGTACCAGCGGTTTTCTGAATTACGATAATATCAAGACGGATGACATCAAGACCGGTTCCGCGCATGTGCATGGAGCTTACTTGTTACCATACGATGAGGCTATCAATACCACAAACCTTACCTTAGTACTAACAAACGGCTTAGGAGACAAACGCACCATTGTTGCTCCGAAAAATCTCCCGTTGGAACGTAACAAGGTGACTCTCGTCAAAATTTATGTTTTAAGCGGAACCGTATTCAACACGGATGTCAAATTCAACGTAACAATTGATACGGCTTGGTTGGAAGCCAATTCTGTTGACGGTGAGATAAACTAAAAAACAGCGTTTATATACTTATGTGTATGCGGTTAATTATCGTTTCTCTAGCATTCCTGCCGTTGTTATTCTCCTGTTCCGGACAAGAGGAACTGACAACCAGTTCCGGCATGCCGGAAGAGAATATCCCGGCAGGGATTACAAGGGTCGCTTTCAAAAGCGGCCCCCAACCACAGTGTGTGTACATATTCCGTAAGGAAGGAAACAGCTTCCGGTATGATTCGACGATAACCGGCGGTTGGTCGGCAGAAGGAACAATGACTGCCCGGCTTCTGGTAGGCGATTATAAGTTCCTATTTACCGGTCCGTTAGATAATCAGACAAATGTGCTTCCGGCTTCCTTGGATCATACAGTCACCTTCGAGCAACTTTGCTTCGCCACCCGCACAGACAGCGAACATCCCGGGAATATTCTTCCCGCCGGTGAACTTTTTCTTCCGGAACCTACCGTTGCTGATTCTGTTTATACCATTGCCGGCGGCAATGAGATTGAATGTACGTTAAAAAGAAGAGTCGCCCAATTGACATTCATATTGAAAAGAGGATACAAAGAAGGGGATGACTACATTCCCCAACCTTATAGTGAAGGACATCATGTACTGGAGAATATCCGCGAACTTCGGGTCGAGCTAACAGGCATTGCCCGACAATGCAATTATCTGAATACTTCAGGAGAAGGTATGCTTATCCGCAACTACTCCGCTGCCGAATATGAAAGTATCGACACGCAAGGATTCGCTACGTTTACAGGCCCTTTTGTCTTTCCCTCCGCCACCGGGACAAGTGCCGGCCTGAACATCACCCTCGTCCCCGTATCGGGAGAGCCCTATCCGCCCCTTCAACTGTCCGGCAAGCTTGAGGCCAACCGTAAACTGGAAGTCAGCCTATGGCTCACCTCTTCCTACTTTGATATAGGAGTAACTATCCAAAACCTTCCCATTTCCGGACGAACCAATGGAGATGAAGGAATATGGGAATAATAAAAATCATATAAACCAAACATCCTATGAAGAAAATACCCGTAAAATACATCGTCTTTTCCGGTTTGGCAACTATTATTGGAGGATTTTTCCACGCTTGCACGGAATCACAGTCGTTCACACCGGATTGGGTGGATAGCAAACCGGACATATCACTCCGGACGGACTTCCGGCAAGGAATCTCCGACAACGGCTTGCTAACCAGACTTTATGTGTTCAGCAGTGAAAGCGGCAACAACTATCGTCTTTCCGACTCCCTGCCACAAGTTATCAGCAGTTCTACCAGACTGAAGATCAGTCTGGCCGACCTGAATAAAAAAAACTACCGGTTCCTTTTTATCGCCACTCCGGAACAAACTCCCGAAATACACGTGAGACATTCCGGCAATTCTCCTTTCGCTTTTGGTACCGAATGGGAAAAGGTGGCGATAGAAATGGCAAATGACAGCCTGTCAGTAGACAATTACTACGGGATTAAAGACCTCACAGGCAACGAAATTCTACAAACCGGAACCATTCACGGAGAACTGACACGGCTAGTGGGTCAGATGTTGTTTTGTTTTTATAAGGTAGGTCCGGGGGGCGTCAGCGACCCGGTTCCGGTGAATGATAAAACAGTGGCATCGGTCATGGACAGGATTTCTTCTATTGACATTACTTATGAGGGAGTGCCGCGTCTGATAACATTTGACTCCGGCAATCACCCGGTTGTCTTGCCAGGTTCGGAAATTACGTTGAACCATACCATTCATTTCTCCCTGCCCCCGGAAGGACAAAAGGTTCCGCTTCCCCAAACAAATGTTCCGGTAGAAGTGGCAGACTCTATTCCCGGTGGGGCTATACTAAAAGGTACCTGCCTACTGCCCACCCGACAAGAGGTTCGGGTATCAATGTTTTTTCATTATTACGATACCACTCCGATATGTAACCACACGGAAACCGCCCATATCCACGGGACAGAATGTTTCACAACCGGACTTCTGTCACTCCGTCTACCTCAAAATTCCGAATCACCGGGACTGGACATACTACCGGATCACTTCACCGTCAACAATGCCGGACTCCCGTGCAACCGGATAATAGATATCGACCACACATCGGACATAGATGTAAATACCGTATGGAATTAACTTATAAAGATATAGAAAGAATATGATAAAGGAAAAGATAATCGGAATGCTGGTCTGCATTTTCATCCTGTTGCTGGCATGCTCGGAACCGGACGAAAATGATAGTCTGATAAACAGAAACATTATGGGAAAAGACAAGGTGAATGTCTCCCTCAGCCTGTCATTACCGGAAATGCAGCTGGAAGGTAATACGGACTATCGCCCAATGTCCTCACGGGCAGCAGGGAATATCCGTTCTATTATTGCCAACTCCTACAAATGCCTGGTAATAAAAGAGATTGGCGATAAATGGTATGTGGATACACTGACCCAACGGAAATTAACGACAGCCGGAACATATGCCCAAGTATCCATCACAGACGATACCCGTTTCAATGACCTTCAATTGACATTACGTCCGGGACACTATCGGGTATTGGTAGTACTAAATCCCCGCTCAACTGTTTGGAATCCCAACTTGATTCCGGGAGCAATCGTCAAGGGTGCGGCTGATACTATTGCTCATGCCTATACATACAGTTACCAGACAGATCCCTTTTATGCAAATATCGGCAAACGGGAGGTACGCTATGAGGTCTTTGCAGGAACAGCGGAATTTACAGTGGAAAAGACATCCGGACTACACTCAAATCCCGTGAACGGAAATACCCACATCGCTTTCGCACGCAAAGTGGCACAACTGCGTTTCTTATTGAAAGACGAGGAATCTAAAGAAAATAAATTCAACTTTGTAACAACCCAGCATACCGTATATGCCACATTAAAAGCCACCCAGACGGAAAATCCTTTTTGTGACGGTCTGGATTGCTGGGGAGACGCTTATTACAATCATCGCACTCCGACCACGGAGATCGAGATATGTACCAATATTGACCCGGATTGGCGGGTTGCCAAAACGGGAATACAATACAAAATGATTTCCGGTCATGTGACAATTTATTCTCCTTTTGTTTTTACGAATGACACCCGGCAAGTTGACTACCAACTGGAAGCGTTCAAGATTGCCGGACAATCCGGCCAGGGTGGTTTCACCTATGTATATTCGCAGCCGATTTCCGGTTTAAAATTGAAAAACAACGCCATCCGGCAATTCGTTTTCCGAACAACGGATGAAGTCGACCCGGATGCCGCTTCCCCACAATTGCAAGTGGGATTAGAATATTTGGAGGATGAAAGCAACCAAGATTTGTTCGATTCTGATTATGAATGTAACATACCCTAATTTCTTTTGATATGAATACCAGATTATTATTCTTGCTGTCCATAATACTGCTTGCAGGATGTGTTCATGAGACATTGGATCCATGTCCTACGGGAGATGTGAAAATCAACATTTACGTAGAAAAGTTCCAGGCAGTCACCCATGATTACCGGACAGACATGGAAGTTTCTTTCAATACCCGCATCAAAGACATTCATTATTTCCTGTTCAAAGACAACGCCCTGGCAGAAGAAGGACGTATCCCGGACTGCACAACCTACGTAGCTTCACCCTATACTTTTCAGCGTAAAGGACTTGCCTTTGGAGACTATTGCCTGGCCCTTGTGAGTAATTGTAGTGCTTACGTAGGCGGGAATGCACCTACCGACCTATTCTTTACCTATGCAGGTGTAGAAAATAAAGAAGATTATTTCGCTGTCTGTTTTCCCTTCCGGGTAGATTGCGATTGCCAAAGCGAATATAACGCTTATATGGAGCGTGCACATGGAGTAATTCGTTATACATTCAGCGATATACCCGAAGACTTGACGGGAATCGAGATGACGATGACCAATTTAGGAAACAAAAAAGTGATTGATGGAGATTATTCCGGACAAATGGAAGTAACCGAATTTATCCCGATAGAGAAACTCATGCGTGCAGCAAATGAAGATGAAGATATCTCTGTTGTGCTAGGAACTTTTCCGACAACGGTTGGAATGCGTTCTGTTTATCGGTTAAGCCTGTACAGAAATGGAGAGACAAAACCTTCGTATAACGAAACCGTCACAGATACGCTGACAATCCGGAGAAATCAACTGTTGGATATCTCCACCCGGTTTACAGGAGATATCCCCTCTTTCGAAATACGGGTCAATACAACGTGGGACGGAACAAATTCGGGAGGAGAAACCGATATCAATTAACAGCATCTTATATACAAAAAAGCCACAAGGATAACCGGACTAGTTTTCTCTTGTGGCTTTTATTTTTTATATAGTTAAGATTAGACTGTAATATCCAGCAAAACTTCCCCTTCGACATTCAGCACCTTAATCTGCAACTTATCTTTCTTCTTCTCCAGAATCATCACAGTAGCACTGTCCATCTTATACCCGCCACCAATAATGACCGGATAATTATTGCCCAACTCACCCTTCGGATGAAAAGCGTATTTATGGGTATGTGCATTCAAACTCACATTGAAAGGTGCTTTCTCCAATAACTTAGTCCACAAATCGGCACAAAGATTCTTTTCATAATTACCATAAAGCGGAATATGATGAATAAGGATACGTTTCTTCGCTTTCTTGAATTCTTTGGCGAACAGTTCCTTTTTCAGGAAATCGACCTGTTCATTACGCAGTTGAGTAAAATCATTCAAGCCATAATATACCCAGTGGGAATCCAGTTTGTCTTCTCCGCAGTCGAGCATGACGATACGGGAATCTCCCCAGTTGAAAGAGCCGTAGGTCTTGTCTCCTACATAGTCGTAATGATTGCGCAAACCAATAGAATATGCATTGCGGATTTCATGATTACCGCGCATAAAGAAAGTCGGTATACGGTCGCCATGAACACCTTCTGTCAGTTCGCTGATAAAAGTAGTAGCTTGTTCATGATCGACAGGATCATCTACACAGTCACCGTTGAAAACTACGAAGTCATAATTGATATTCTGTATTTGCTTGCACAAGGCACGGAAAGTTTGCGTATGCTGATGCAGGTCATTAAAAACAATGGCAGTGAAAGAGTCTGTATCCGTTCCCGGAAGGGTGAACTCACTGAAAGACGACTGTGCCGTATTGCCGAACACCTTTTTATATGCCTGATAAAGCAGCATTTCCTGTGAGCATACACGATAATAATACTTCTGACCGGGTTGCAAACCATCTATACGTATTTTGTGCAAGTAGTTATTGCAAACCACCTGTCCGTCTACAATCGTACGTGCACGTTTTAATTGAGTAGTATCTGTCCCATACTCCACCCAGCAATAAGCAGGAACGGTAGTCTCCCACATCACAGTTATGCCATTACCAACCGGATTCTGTAAATAAGGTTTAGTGCGGAATATTTTATTTGCCTTTTCGGTCATTCGGAGTTCTACTAATATAGGGCGATGATCGGAAGCCATAGGCTCATTCAACACTCGTGCGGATATAAGAGCAAAACCGTTTGCATTGGATTTTAATGTCGCAATATAGTCTATCGTTTCCTTAGGTTCAGGAGCCGGATAAGTATGCTGTTTGGGATTGGAAAGTATCTGAAAATCCTTTTGCAGTTCTTTAATAAAGCCGGATTCAGGTTCGGCATTCATGTCTCCGGCCAGGAAAAGAGGCTTTTTATAAGGAGCAGTAAACGACTTCACCATCTTCAATGATTCCATTCGGTCTTCTTCCGTCAACGACATATGGGTACAACAGTAAATATAATCCTCAAACTCCGCGAGAATCAGGGCACGTTCCTCTTCCCTTCCCGGTAAAGGTATAGTTTGCAGACGTATGGGAACTTGTTTCGTCAACAGTCCAATTCCATATTTTCCACCATCAAAATTAATGGCGGGTGCAAAGTAGGCATGCATTTGTGTGCGGTCGGCAATTTCTCCTAATACATACTTCTGTCCGCTTCGACTTGTCATACTATCCACTTCCTGTATAGCCACCACATCGGGAGAAGCGTTGTTTATCACATTCGCTACACGCTGGAAATCACAGACATTATCCATGCCATTTGCATTTTTGATATTGTAGGTCATCAGCTTTAATGTATTCTGAGCCTGTAACGGAAAAATAAATAGAGTAGCAATAATTAATAAAAGATTCTTTTTCATGTTTCTCATTTTGGGGGTTAATGTTAAGCGGCTCAAAGGTAGTGAAAAAACAAAAGGCCGCAAAGATATGTGTCCATACCTTTGCAGCTTTTACCATGAATTGTTTGTGTGTGACTATTATATCTGCAAGTTTCAAATAATACCCCGCACCCTATCATCAAATGCGGAAAGCGCAGCTTTCGCTCCTTCTCCCATAGAGATAATGATTTGCTTATATGGTACGGTCGAAACATCTCCGGCTGCATAGATACCCGTCACATTAGTACGGCAATGTGCATCAATCACAATTTCACCCGGGCGATTGGTTTCCACCACTTCACGGAATACACTGCTATTCGCAGAAAGTCCGATTTGTACAAACACACCATCCAGTTCAAAGAGACGTTCTTCTTCTGTTTTACGGTCTTTGATGCGCAGGGCAGTCAGTTTATCACTGTTTCCTATCACTTCCGTAGTTTGAGAGCTTACAAAAACCTCTACGTTCGGCAATGATTTAAGTCGCTCCTGAAGTACATTATCAGCTTTCAATTCATCCATAAACTCAAAGACAGTAACTTTAGAGCAGATACCTGCCAGGTCTATAGCTGCTTCGATACCGGAATTTCCGCCGCCAACTACCGCTACATGTTTTCCTTTATAAAACGGCCCGTCACAGTGAGGGCAGAAAGCAACACCGCGACCTATATATTCCGCTTCTCCCGGAACGTTCAGTTTGCGCCAGCTTGCACCGGTTGCAATAATCAAGGCAGGAGCCTGAAACTTCTCGCCGACAGAAGTAGTGACCAGCTTTTGTTTTCCCATAACTTCCACCTTTTCCACTTTACGATGTTCAAGTAAATCTACGGGATAACGCAATAAATGAGTTTTCAGATTGTCGGCAAGCTCGTTTCCTGTTGTCTCGGGTACAGAGATTAAGTTCTCGATGCCGACTGTTTCCTTCACCTGTCCGCCAACACGCTCGGCTACAATGGCCACACGCAATCCTTTACGGGCGGAATAAATGGCAGCCGATACACCTGCGGGGCCTCCACCGACTACAATCACATCATATTCCTTCACTTCCGCTTCCGCTTTGGTTTCATCAATACCGTATTGTTCTTCCAGTTTCGCAAGCAACTCACCAAATTCACCACGACCTACATGAAGCAGTTTGCCATCTGCAAAGACAGAAGGTACTCCCTGTATCTTCAATGCATCCACTTCATCCTGATAGAGCGCACCGTCTACCATCTCATGGGTGATGGAAGGATTCAGCGTAGTCATAGCATTGAGAGCCTGTACTACGTCAGGACAGTTCGTACAAGTCAGTGAGACGTAAGTCACCAAATGTATCGGGCCTTTCAGTGCTTTCACTCGGTTGCAGACAGCCTCATCGGGGAAGTTCTTCCCTTTGCCGTCCAAGTTTAGGATAGCCAGTAACAGCGAAGTGAACTCATGTCCGTTGGGAATCCCACGGAAGGTTATTCCTGTACGGTCGCCGTTCTTCAACAAAGTAAATTTCAGCCCGCCTCCTTCATTCACCTCACAAGTGATGTGGTCGGAACAATCCGCTACATCTCCCAGCAGTTCTAACAATTCCGTTCTGTTCTCGTGACTGGATGATACCGATATATCAAAAGTAAAATTCGCCTCCAGTCCGGCAAATATACCCTTCAGTTGTTCTTTTAATGCAGATTCTAACATACCTGTTCTCCTTTCGTTTTTTGAAAAGAAAGGCCGGCAGCGTTTCCCGTTACCGGCCTTCCATCATCATCATTATCAAAGATCTATCAAATCTTACCTACCAGGTCGATGCTTGGTTTCAGGGTAGATTCACCCTTCTTCCATTTGGCCGGACAAACTTCCCCGTCATGGCTGGCTACAAACTGTGCAGCTTCTACCTTACGAAGCAGTTCGCTCGCATCACGGCCAATGTTGTTATCATTCAATTCCACCACTTTAATCTTTCCTTCCGGGTTGACAACAAATGTACCACGGTAAGCCATACCTTCTTCTTCGATATAGACACCCAGCGCACGGCTCAAAGCGCCGGTCGGATCTGCCAACATCGGGTATTGGATCTTGCGGATACTTTCAGAAGCATCATGCCAAGCTTTGTGTACGAAGTGAGAGTCAGTGCTTACCGAATAGATTTCTACGCCCATCGATTTGAACTGATCGTACTTTTCAGCCATATCCACCAATTCGGTAGGACATACGAAAGTAAAGTCGGCAGGATAGAAGAACAGAATCGCCCATTTACCTTTCAGGTCATTGTTGGTTACAGTCTTGAAAGCTCCGTTGTGAAAAGCCTGAACACTGAATTCAGGAAGTTGAGAATTTAAAATTGGTTCCATAATCTTTATTGCTTTTATTGTTATTAATTGATTTGACTTATAACATCAGAAACTTCGTTTTGTTTCTTGTTTCTGATGCAAAGATAAAGGCGGAAGACCCGCCTTTGCAAAAAAAGTCCAATCGAATAATTCTATGCGGTGATAGATGAAACTTATCAATCAACCTCCGGACAAATACAGAATGATTCGTAGACCGGGACAATGCCCCATCCGATATTTTTTATAATTTTGCATGCGGAAACATACTAATTGAAACCATATATATACGATTATGAAACATCCTCTCGACCAATTCCAATATTGCCCAGAATGTGGTTCCTCACATTTCGAGGTCAACAATGAAAAATCCAAGAAATGTGCCGATTGCGGCTTTGTCTATTATTTCAACCCGTCCGCCGCTACCGTGGCGCTGATTCTGAATGAAAAGAAGGAGTTGCTAGTCTGCCGACGCGCCAAAGAGCCCGCCAAAGGTACGCTCGACCTTCCCGGTGGATTTATCGACATGAACGAAACCGGTGAAGAAGGTGTAGCCCGCGAAGTATTGGAAGAAACCGGATTGAAAGTGAAGCAAGCCATTTACCAATTCTCACTTCCCAATATTTACATCTACTCCGGGTTTCCCGTGCACACGCTTGATATGTTCTTTCTTTGTACCGTAGAAGATATGAGCCATTTCTCAGCAATGGATGATGTGGCGGATTCCTTCTTCCTGCCTTTATCGGAGATATGTCCGGAAGATTTCGGGTTGGACTCTATCCGACGGGGACTTATACGGTTTCTGAGCCAACATTACTAACTGGAGGCTTCATTAAACTTTCGGTATGCAAATTGCGTTTTAAGCGGAAAAGGGTGTATCTTTGTAGCATTAGAATTCTAAATCTATCCTGGTCATGAGCAAGATTTACCCCATCGGAATACAGAACTTTGAGAAGATTCGCAGAGACGGATATTTCTACACCAAGTTCGGCAAAGTAAGTGTATTCAGCGCATTGAACAATCTGATAGACTTATCTATGGATGAGCGTTATGCAGCAATATGTGGCATGACGAAAGAGGAAATCCATGACAATCTGGAAGAAGACCTGCTCGAAACATCGCAAGGTCGTATTGACCTCGTGTTGCAAACCGATGAATTCATATATGTAATGGAATTTAAACTGGAAGGCAGTGCCGAAGAGGCTCTCAGACAAATAAACGAAAAGAATTATGCACAGCCTTTTGCAGCCGACCCTCGTAGGTTATTCAAGATAGGGATTAACTTCAGTAGTCAGACAAGGAATATTGAGAGGTGGATTGTAGAATAGTACAAGAGTTGGGAAAGTGAAGTACAAGAGCTGATAAAGTAGAGTACAAGAACGAGACAGAAGAAGTACAAGACTTTAACAAATGAAGTAGACGAATCAGATAGAAGAAGTATTTAGTTTAAATCTGAGCAGGCTCTTTTGATACCTTTTATCCCACCCAACAAAAAGTAGAGAAAGTTGCTTTCAGCTTTCAGTTTCCTCTGCAAATCCCTATTCATCGGCATCCCGGCTGAAAGCGCTCATAAAAATAGCCTTTCAGCCTTCAGCTTCTCAAAAAACTGCAAAATCAACAAATAAATTAAACACATACATCTATCCTAATATATGTCTACATAACCAACATATTGGACATATAGATTCACCGTACTGTATATATATTGCCACCGTGCTGTACATATATAGCCACCACAATGTATATATATACCCACTAAACAGCTTGATGTCTGCGCTGTGCATGTATATATTCTAGCCCCAACCCATACCTCTTCTGAGCACCGGGCATATCGACAAGAACTATGAACACATTGCAGTCTAAATTTCATTTCCCTTATTATAATTACTTCTCAGTTCAGTTGGAGTTGTTCCAAATAACTTTTTACAATAACAAGTCAGATGTGCAGGAGAGCTAAACCCAAAGTCCATAGCTATTTCCCGGAAAGCAATATCCGGATCACAAATTTTCTCACGAACCAATTCAGCCCTCCGCTCCTGCATCCATCGGTAAGGGCTCTGGCTAAAACTCTCTTGAAACTTACGATTAAAAGAGCGTTCCGAAACACAACACAAACTTGCAAATTCTTTCACCGTTTTCACATTCTTATAATTATCCAGTACAAAATCCTCGAACTTCCGTCCTACTCCAGTCGTTCTAGAAAAGAAGGCAGTAAGTTCTGATTTAGTATAAAATCCCCTCAATGCAAGAATGATTTCCTGCTGCTTAAGGATATGCATATGCCTACATAACAATCCTGTATCCAGATAAAAAAGTAACTGCCTCAAAATATGTAACAGAGGCTTTCGGATTGATAAAATGCAATTATTACCGTTCTCCATTTTTACATGTGAGATTGATTCAAAATACATTTTGTCACAAGCCGTTATCTGCTTATTCCAAAACAACAACAGACATTCTGCCGACACAATACCTTCAACCCTATTTTCTTCATGACGCGGTATAAGCAGCATGTTATGCTCTAAAAGGTGTATATTATGCTCCCTGCCTATATTAACGGATAATTCTCCTTTCAAAAGAAATAAAATACAAAAACAACAACTATTATCAATCTGTCCGGATTCTTGCGCAGCCAATCTGTATTGGGTAAAACCACTGTCAATTTTAATTCCATAATTAAAACAGGAATGATGTTCCGACAAATAAAGTAATTTCATGTTATAATCTAAGTAGTTTAATTTTAAAATAACTCGCTTCGCTTACTATGTTTGTTTTTTAAAGACACATACTTTTAAACTACAAACAAAAACTGTAATTCTATAAACACTTACTTCATTTTACATATCTTCCTAAATACAAGTAACTCCCCCACCACATAAACTATTATGATAAATGGGGAAGTCTGATGATTATAAAGCAGAACTGCTTCTATTTATTATATATCTTCTATTTTTCTATCACTTCTTATTTAGAATTAATAGTACAAATACTTACCCGGTTCCAATCCGGTTCCTCAAACATATAGCCAATTCCCTGTCCTTCAGCAACAATTTGCTCCTTTGAGATCCCATACTTATTAACCAGCATATTTTGAACTGCCTCGGCACGCTGTCGCGCAATACGCTCATTAAGTTCTTCACTACCCTCCGGAGAAGCGTAACCCTTGATTACAACTCCTGCCTCCTTATGGTTTCTCAAGTAAATTGCAATCCGTTCAACATTAGGCAATTGAGAATTATCAATAGTTATTCTACCTTGACGAAAAGTGATCACAGACTCTAGTGTTTTTTTACTATTGTCAATCGTATCTTTCACAATTTTCGGTTCTCGATTCTTGTACTCTTCCAAAGCTGTTTCTAAATCTGTCACTTTTTGGTTAGCATCCTGCAATACATTATCATTGCGTTCAAGTTCTGAACGAAGTTGATTTATTTGAGCATTTAATGCATCAAATTCAGACTGGTCGTAAGGTCTTACTTTAGTAAAATGATGTTCACCATTGCTACATCTGAAATGATATACCAAACCAGCACTAATCTCCCACACGGCACGCCCCGAATGAAAATATACAGGTTTCGTACCCATAGAATTCATATCATATACAAGAGCCGGTTTGAGAGCTAGAGTCCACGCCTTACTTTCCCCTAAATTAAAATTAAAATTTAATCCTAACTTAGTAGACATACCATTTTGATCTTCCCCCATGTTTCTACCAACATAATAATGCATCCAGCCAATACCAGCCACAGCCTCAATCTCAAAACTTCTTGGAATACCGTTATAACCTCCAAAAAGATTATTTAAATTCACCAATCCTAACAAACTTACATTTGATTCATCAAATGCTGTTTTACTTTTTGTTGTATTAAAATAACCCATTGCCTCAAAACCCAATCCAAAGGTAGGGGTTAAATGCTTGCTTACATGAACTCCAACTGCCGAACGCATGTTTTTAAAAAACGAGTGATGAGTCAATGGAGTCACGCCACCTACATTAATACCTATTGACCAATTATCCGCAAATTTGTTTCCTTCCAAAGCTGTTTGTCCACTTACATGGCAAATGGCAATACCAGATAGCAATAAGCCTACAAAAATCTTTTTCATCATAATTCTTATTTAAATTTATTATTAACAGAATTGGGGCTGAAATATATATCATTCCCAACATTCTACCTTTAGCTATATAGTTGACTAACTACTACTTTCATTTACAATACAAAACAAAATAACCCATTGTGAGTATCTATGTTTATGTACGTCTTTCTCAGCTGCTGTAATGGAACCTACCCACGACCACGATTCTACGGTCCTCTACGTAAAGCCATATTTTTCTGTTGTTTTTCCATATTCAACAAACACTAATCCGGCAAAGTGAACCAATTGTAATCAGCTATCTCATACCAGATCAAACGTTGTATAACATTTTACAAAAGAAGGCAATTCCTATCTCAATCTGTTACAAATAAACGACATTATATTTTATACATCAGACAACTATCATTTATATAGAGGCTTCATAATTTGGAGATTCATAGTTTAGGCTATAATTCAAGCGGGGGAAATAATTACATAACATAAAGAACCTATTTCAGCATATCTCCCCCTTCTTAGAAATACGTTTTTCAGAAGTGATATTCATTCATTGATTTTATTATTATCCAACAACACAACACGCACCCAGTCAACCCACATTTCTCCCGGCAAATCTTCATCATGGATTTCTCCCGGCCATGTCATCATGCCATTCAATTCACCTCCCAATGAAAAATTTAGAATTATATTGAAGGGATATTCACAAAATGGATACTGTAATTTCTCCTTATCCAAATGTTGGTTCTCATATTTCCAAGTCTCTTTGCCGTCGACATAAAATATTAATTCCTTTTCAGTCCGCTGCACTGCATATACATGATCTTTAGTTACATCAAAATTCTTATCAGGCTCCTTGTTCGTTACTCCTGCAGAACCATTTTCACCATTTATATAAAAAGTATGTACCGTTTGAAAGATCTGCTTAGGACTCCCTTGTACCCATTCCATAAGGTCTATTTCTCCCCCTCTGGGCCATTCCGGTGCTCCTATAGGCATTTGCCAGATAGCAGGAAAACCTCCACGGACCAATTTGGTTAATCTGGCCTTAACTTCCAAACGTGTACCACAGGGAAAACCTATTTTGGAAAACACCCCGCCATTTTTATAAGTCCCGTTGTCCTTCCAGGCCCTCAACTTCAAATAGCCTTCCTCCACCTTTACATTTTCGTAACCATCCACACCCCTAAAATACTGTGACCAGGCGTTGTTGGCATACGTACAAAGTTTCCAGATTGCTGTATCGGGCACAACACATTTCGCATCAAAATCATCAACAAATAAAATATTTTCAAGTGTATCCGATCCGATTTGCTCCTTTTCTTCTGCGCATACATAAGTAACAGTCCCACCTATAGCAAACAATAAATAGCACAAAATTGATCTCATATGATTATAAATTAAAAAGATTAAAAACCCATTCTTTCTTCAAAAACAATATTACCTCATCGAAAGAAGAGTTGTCACCACAAGAGTGCTGACAACTCCCTTCGACAGGCACTGTCACCTCAAAAACAAACTTTTACACCATAAATATTATTCTAAATCATAGATTACATTCAGGGCCCTATAAATCTATTTTACAAAAGACTATTTCCACTGATATACCCGCACATAATCAACTTGCATGGTAAAAGGCAAATGTTTCTCATTTATAGGACCAGCCATCCCCTTTCCACCTGCAACATTCAATATCAAGAAGAAAGGAATATCAAAGGGCCATTGTACTGCGCCCAAACCTTTGTTATAATAGGTTGCGCAAACTTCTCCATTTACCATAAAATCAATTTTCTTATCGTTCCATTCTATTCCCCATATATTCCATTCACCCTGCTTGAATTTAGACCCTGAATGTCCAAAAGGATATGTCTTTTGCTCCGTACCAGTAGTATGTACCGTTTGTACAGCAACATCTAAATCTTTTATATGCTCCATTATATCTATTTCACCACTTGCAGGCCATCCTCCGTGTTCTGAACTGGCAGGCATCATCCATATAGCCGGCCACGAACCATTCCCTGATGAAAACTTAGCTTTAATCTCTACTTTACCATAAGTAAAATCAAACTTTCCACTATCAGTGCGTATACTTCCAGATTTATATCCGCGGGGATCTGTCTCATCCTTCATAAACTTGAGATTCAACAAGCCATCTTCACACCAAACAACAGATGTATCATTCGGCTTATAATAATAGGAATGAGCAACATCTCCCCTGGGAGTATAATTCCACTTCTTGGAGTCAACGGCCCCATCGATATTAAATTCATCTGAAAAAATCAGAACCCACGATTTATCCACTCTTTCAACGGAATCTTCTTTCTCTGGTCGCAGCACATCAATGGAACTGTCAGAAAAGTCGTTTGAACATCCAAGAAATAAAACTGCTAATAAGGGTATTATACTTTTTTTCATAACTCAACTTCGTATTATTTTATATTATCTTTATATTACCATAAACAGATATAAAAGTATATCTAGCCGGAATACGAAACTCCTCCCTTCCAACCGGACATATTATCGTCATATCTTCTTCTATTCATAACCGGGGGTCTGTTCCAATGCCGAATCATTATCAAGTATATTCTGATCCAACGGCCATAAAACTTTATATGCCTCAGTCTTCTGATCAAGAATAGCAGCTTTTTTTTCAATATCACCTTCTATACAGAACACTAATGGAATACCGTCCTTCGCATTCTTCATGCGGCACAAATCCCACCAACGTTGTCCTTCCTGTACAAACTCCTTATCCTTTTCATGTAAAATAGCTAATTCATTAGTTAGAAAATCAGATGCCTTATATATATGTGAACCTGCCTCAGACTTATACGCCCTATTTCTGAGTAAATTTATATATTTCTCAACATTTGCATTATCACTCTCCATATTAGCGATCTCGGCTAATGCTAGATATACCCAAGATAAACGGTAAAGAATAAGATCACCATCATAGACTCTATTTCCCTGAGCATTGAGAGAGCCCAAATTTTTACATACATGAGTACCATATACATACAATTCTCCACTTTCCTTTTTCCGATATGAAGGCATAAATGTGGCGTCACAACGAGTATCACCTTTTTCAAAACTATTATAAAGCGAAAGTTTATACTCATATTTCTGTTGACCATTATTCTGTATATCAAGCGCATCATCCCATGGCGTTCCATTTTCTCTAAAACTATCTTTATTAGTCGTCCCGGAAACAAGAGAATAGGTATATCCACGAGAAAGGGAATTTTCTGCTTCACCCTCCATATAAGACACAGCCATTATCACCTCACTATTACCTTTGTTATCAGCACTGAATATACGTTTAAAATCTTGTTGCAATTGAAGTCCATAATTACCCTCTACATCTTTCAAGAACTTCTTGGCCTTTGACAAATCCGATTCGGTGGCTTTATTATCACCGATAGTTACTTTGGAATTCCATAAATATACCTCTCCAGCCAAGCATTCTGTGGCCGCCTTTGACCAATACACCTTGGTACCATGTCCATATGAATTAAAATCAGAATTCTCTCCAAAATATTGTAGGGAGGTTTCCAAATCCTTTTTAATCTGTGACATAACTTCACTTGGTTTAGCTCTCCCCAAATAAAGTTTATTCGGATCAAGCACTCCATCGATAACTTCCACGCCAAGACGAATTGGTACCCCACCATAGACTCTATAAAGATCAAAATAGTAAAAGGCACGAAGACCATACGCCTGTCCAAGATAATAATTCTTTTTAGCTTCCGGAATGAAATTAGCATCAGTTACACGAGCTATAAAAAGATTGATATTGGTTATACAGCCATAAATATTTCCAAACTTGGTAACTCCGGGAGTCTCCTTAGACAGATTTTGTAAACGGATTTCCCCACTAGAGATAGCCAGACCATCTGCACTTGTGCCATCCTTATAATGTCCGCCCCTTAATTCGCCAAAAGTGATAATATGCTGTTCCGCCATATCTCGCAATTGTTTATGAAGACCGTCAATATATGCACTGACTTGGGATTCTGTTTTCCAATAGCTGGTACTTCCATAATTATCTATCGGGGCGAGATCCAGCATATCCCCACATGATGTAGCCACTATAGCAGCTATATTCAACACCATAATATGTATAAATTTTAAATTTCTCATCTCACTTCGAATTATTAAAATGTAACATTAACGCCAAATATAACGGTACGTGGCAAGGGATATCCTGACGAAATCTCCGGGCTTACCGTCCTGGCAGAAGTTAAATAGCCCAAATTCTGTCCCGTTATCGAGAATTGCAGTTTCTGCATATACAGTTTTTTAGACAATTCTTGAGGAAGAGTATATGACAAAGACAATTCTCTAATCCCTAAATAGTTACCCTTAGAAGCAAACAGAGTTGAGGTACGATAGTAATTGGCAGCTCCCACCTGATCAGCAAATACGTAACGGGGATATTTTGCGTTTGGATTACTTTCGCTCCATGTATTAAAAACATCCTTTGTCGTATTGTAAGTCCCCTGCATACATCCTAAAAACCAAGGAGTCTTATCATCATAAACCCAATAATCAAGCGCAAAGTCAAAACGGGCATACAAACTAAGTCCCTTCCAAGACATTGTGGTATTAAAACCACCATACCAACGAGGAGTAGTATTTCCTATTACAACCTGATCATACAGGTCAATCACCCCATCTCCATTTACATCCTTCCATTTCACATCTCCAGGTTTTAACTCTATGCCTTTTGCCCGCTCATTATCAGAAAGTTTATTCCAAGCTTCAGAACCATATTGATATTTACCTTGAATATTCCCCGAGGTCACAACCAAATTTCCCGGAATATCATCAACACTTCTGTAAATACCCTCGGCCTGGTAACCGACAAGTATCCCATACTCCATTCCCTCCTGAAAACCTCCGACATACACCTTCTCATCTTCCAACTTACCTGTACCCGGATTTACAACCTTCCGACCGGTATACACTTGCTGTCCATTCTGTCTGTTTCGTACCTGCCCGTTATCAGGAAGGGCTATAATCTTATTCTTATTATAAGTTATATTAAAAGAAGCATCCCAAGTAAAATCATTGACATCCAACACCTTAGCAGAGAGTTGTAATTCGATTCCGCTATTACGTAATTTTCCATTATTGTTCTTAACAGAAGAGAATCCCGTGGTCGAAGGCAGGGTGAAGTCTGCATACTTATCAGATGTCAAACGATTGTAGTAATCGATATCCAAATTCAAGCGTCCTCCCAAGAGTCCTACATTCAAGCCTATATCAAAACTGGCAGTTTTTTCCCAACGCAAAGAAGGATTAGGCAAAGTACCTATCAGAAAACCATTGTTACCATGGTATTTATTAGAATTATATGAACCTTGAAGAGTATATGGACCGATTCCGCTGGCATTACCGTTCAAACCGTAACTAGCCCTCAGCTTTCCATAATAGAGGAAAGGAAGTGATTCCTTGATAAAATCCTCTTTCGTAAAAACCCAGCCACCGGAAACTCCCGGAAAAAATCCCCACCGATTCTTACCCAGCAAAGAAGAATAACCATCATAACGAAATACCCCGGAGAACAAATATTTACCCTCATAGTCGTAGTTCAAGCGTCCAAAATAAGAAAGAATACGGTAACGACTATGATTCGAATCTATCTGACGTTTACCCTCACCTGCATCGGTCAGACCTAAATCCTTAAAATCATCGGTAGCAGCTCCAGAACCGGATGCAGAGAAACCGTTATTATACTGATCATAAAATTCACTACCAACCATAATATTCAAATTATGAACAGCAGAAAATACAGTCGTATAATCTAGAACAGCATTATAGGTCTGAGAGAACTGACGAGAATAGCTTGCACTAGTTGAACGGGTTCGATTCCATTGCCCCGGAACCGTCTCATAGTCCTTGCGCATACTTTCTTCTACAGTATGAAAATAATACCAACTGGCAGAAGTCCTCAAGACCAATCCCTTGAATAAATTAGCTTCTAATGACTGCATAAGAGTAAACTTTGTCCGTTCATTATCCTGATCGTAACTTTTTGCAACATAAGTCTGATTGCCGTCCCCGGGACTAGGGCCCAATGTCGGATTACCGTCCTCGTCTTCAAAACGAACAGTAGGAGGAGTGCTCATCACCCGACCAAAATAATCACTTTCCGTCCCCCAGGCGTTGTTTAACCATACATAATTAGCCCGACTGAAAGTCGCATTGGAAGTCGTTTTCAACCAATCTGCAATTTTGTACGAACCGTTGAACGTGAAATTATAACGTTTATATTCGGTAGTGATAGGAGCTCCGGGGGAGTCGTTATAACCCAAACTTGCATAATAAGTTCCTTTATCATTCCCCCCCGACATACTAACCGTATAATCCTGTGTCACTACCGGATTACGAAGATTATACTCCTCCGGTTTTGTCTCTTTATAAATGATTGTTTTAGAAGGGGCTAAAGGATCCGGCATTTCTCGCCAGCCCATATTCAAAAGATAGGCATTTTCATCCGTTTTCCCCATAATATTCCACACCATATTCGCACCGAGCTTATTCCCCGTACCAAAGGCGGTAGAACCTGTAAGATTTGCCGTAGCTGCCCACGGGGTATTTTTATAGGCTGTACGAAGGACTGTAATATAGTCTTCCGCACCCAAAAAGTCATAGGGATTATTAACATAACCGAGACCTATATTTGCTCTGAAATTAATTTCCCGATGTCCTGCCCGGCCAGATTTTGTTGTAATTAAAATTACACCATTACTTGCACGGGCACCGTATATGGCCGTAGCCCCAGCATCCTTCAGAACATCCATAGATGCAATATCCTGAGGATTGATATCATCAAAATTATCACGAAGCTGTCCGTCCACTATCACCAGGGGACCTCCCGAACCATCAAATTCCGTTCCACCACGTAATATAACTTTAGGAGATGAAGTAGGATTTCCCGAAGTGAGAGAAACCTTTAAACCGGGAACAGAACCCGACAGTGCCTGAGAGGGATTTGTATATATACCCTTCTCTAATATCTGGGGACTGACAGTCGATATAGAATTCGTCAGTTTTGCCCGTGAAACTTTTCCGCCATAACCGGTTACAACAACTTCCTGCAAAAGCTCACTGTCTTCTTTTAAGATTATCTTAAAATTCATTTTTCCTTGCACACTCAAAGTCTGGGAAGAAAAACCTATGAATGAAACCTGTATACTGGCATTATCAGAAACCGAGAGTGTAAAATTACCATCAACGTCAGAAACAGTGCCATTTGTTGTTCCAACTTCCACAATACTGGCACCAATGACCGCCTCACCCGCAGTATCCGTTATTATGCCCGTAATACTTTTCTGCTGTGCCACAACTACAATCGAACACAGAAGAAAAACAAATAAAATAAAACTCTTTTTCATACTCTTTTATGTTTTTCATGTTTAAAACACCTATCAACAAAAGGCGTTCAAATACCATATATCCACTCCAAAAACATCACAAATTACGGAGGTATAAACAAAGGAATAAAGAAAATCATATTTAACAAATTAGGGGTTATTATTTACAAGCGCAAAGAAAGAACACATAAAACTAAACATAGTCAGAAAGCATTTAAAAAAAGTCATATATCATCCAATACTGCATTTTTTTATCAAAAACAGAATAATTAATAAACATTTTATGTATATACATTGTTAAATAGAAAAAAATCAGCTTTAAACAACACGAAAAGATAAAAATGTACAGGTTATTTGGTATATTCGCAATATTAACACTACTTTGCATATCATCTACATCAGGTCATGACATAAATTACCAGTTTACGTCTATTTCCGTAGCGGAAGGATTGTCTCAATCTACCGCCCAATCCATACTTTTAGATAAGAAAGGGAAATTATGGATAGGAACAAAAAATGGTCTGAATTTTTATACGGGACAAAATCTGAAAATATTCAAAAGCCACCCCAACGACAGATATTCCTTACCAAGCAATCACATTATACATTTAACCCAAGATTCCCTTAACGACATATGGATATCTACCAGACAAGGTATGGTTAGATATGATGAGACACACGGGAATTTTATTCCCTTCAATCATGATATCATCTATTCTTCCTTATGCATAAATGGAGGAGTACTTTTCGGAAGTGAGAATCGAATATACAAATATGATTACCAAAAACGCTCTTTTAAAGCAGTATGTATCAACCCCAAAGGTGCTACGGACAGTGACATTACCAAATATAGGGTACAAAGAATTATAGCAGTTTCCCAAAAGGAGGTGCTAATCGTCACCAGAAGGGATGGAATATATATATTGAATTACCCCAATATGCAATTAAAGCGTTTTTTCTCTTGTCCAAACAATATTTTGCAAGGAGCATGTCTGGCTTCAAACGGATACATATATTTATCTTTTTGGGGACAAGGCCTGTTTTGTTATGAGAAAACAGGAAAACTTATAAAACAATATACGAGCAACAACTCCGGATTGACAAACAATTATGTATTGGATATAATAGAAAAGAAAGGATATCTATGGTTAGCAACTGATGGCGGAGGATTAAATCGTCTGGAACTACGCAATGAAAAATTCTCTAACCTCTATCATATTGCTGGAGATGAGAATTCACTCCCTGTCAATTCTATTACTGTATTATATAAGGATAGCAACGAATGTTTATGGGCGGGAAGTGTTAGAGGAGGAGTTTTCAATATCAAAGAAAATTACATACGTACTTATAAAGACTGTCCTTTAGGATATAATAATGGATTGAGCGAAAAATCTGTGACGAGTTTTTACGAGGAAGCCAATGGAAAGTTATGGATTGGTACGGACGGAGGCGGAATAAACTTGTATGATCCTCAAACGGGAAATTTCAAGCACTTCTCGTCTACCTATGGGGATAAAGTGATTTCCATAGCCCCGGTATCAGAAAAAGAACTAATGGTATCTGTTTACACAAAGGGTCTTTTCCTGTTTGAAAAAAACACAGGCATTTATCGACCGTTTGTGATAATAAACGACAGTATAAACTTCAGACAGTGCTTTTACGGATATCTTCCACGCGCTCACCGAGTGACAGAAAACAAAATATATATATTTAGTAAGGATCTATGGGTATATAATATAAATAATAAAAAATTCTCTCCAATCAAAAACGATAACAATTATCAATTACAAGCCTCGGTCATAGCCTACTGCGACAAAAAGATATCCTTGGCAATGAATGGAAACAAAGTATTCCGAATCATTAATAAGAATGACAGCATTGATCTTCTTTTTCAATTGGACGAGAAAGAAGTTATCAGTGCGATTGATTACGACGGAATAAATAAGATATGGGTGGGAACAACAACAGGAATGGGATATTATGATATAAAAGAGAAAAGATATTTTAAAATCAGGTCACAGTTATTCAATGATATTACCGCCCTCCGTTATGAGCCTTCTTCAGAAAGGATATGGATCTGTGCACAAAACCAACTATTTTCTTACTGCATAAAAGAAAACAGATTTATTCAATGGAACAGAAGCGACGGATTTTATCCCAATGAAATAATATTTACTTATCAACAACGAGCTGAAAAAAACAGCCGATATCTTTATTTTGGTGGCATAGAAGGACTGGTCCGAATAAACACAGACATCCCAGAGCCTAATGAACCAGATCCGGAAATAGCACTTTACAGCATAGAACTTAACGGGCAACCGTATACATCCGGTATAGACACCCAAAATATAAAAGTTCCATGGGAACATAATGCACTCGCCCTACGGGTATATATTAAAAATAAAGATATTTTCCAGCGAGTTCCATTCCGATATATCATAAAAGGAAATGTTGATAAGATAATCGAATCATATAATCCGATATTGGATATTTCCAACCTATCTACCGGTAAATACCGCATTGAAGTAGCATGTATGACAAAAGACGGAAATTATACCACTCCTATCCTTCTCACAAATGTCCATATTACCCCACCATGGTATAAAACAGACTGGTTTATAATATTATGTTGTATTAGTCTTATAGGAGGGGGTATTGCAGGAATATTCCTTTTTAATATAAAAAAGGAAGCAAGAATACAAAAGAGACTAAAAGAATACAGACAATATCTGAACGAAAAGAGGATAGATTTCCTCATTCACATAAATCACGAATTACGTACTCCCTTAACATTGATTTATGCCCCACTAAAACGTCTCATGGACAAAAGTGAGATGCAAGGATTACCTCAGCATCTGATACCACAATTACAACTACTATTCAACCAAGCACAACACATGAGGGAAATAGTAGATATGGTGTTGGACTGGAGCAGTTTGGAGGCAGACTATAATAAATTAAAAATACAAAAAACTCAATTAAACGAATGGGTAACCGAGGTTATCAAAGACTATATGAATGAGGCAAAAGAAAAAGAGATATGCATACAATTACAAATAGATCCCAACATAGAGGAGGTATGGTTTGACAAACAAAAGTGTCAAACAGTACTATCAAACTTACTGATGAATGCACTAAAATTCAGTAAGGCAAACAGCAATATAACAGTAAGCACGCAACGTCTTGAAAACACAGTCAGAATATCTGTTATAGACGAAGGAAGTGGTATAGAAGATTCGGATATGGCAAATCTCTTCACTAAATTTCACAAAGGTAATCACAAAGAGAGAGGAAGTGGATTCGGATTATATTATGCCAAAACAATAATGGAAATGCACGGGGGGCTTATAAGGGCCTATAATAATACAAACAAAGGAGCTACATTCTATTTGGAACTGCCATTTCTCAATACAAATAAAAAAGAAGAATCCACCCATTTACAGCCAAAAGGCTCTCCTCTCCCTTCCAGCATCCAAGATACACATTTCGATTGTACCGGAAAGACTGTGCTTATTGTAGAGGACGAAAAGGAGTTAAGGGAATATCTCATAAATTCTTTAGCTGAGTTCTTCAAGAAAGTTTATGCGGCAGACAATGCGGTCTCTGCCTTAGAAATCTGTCAGAAGAAACAGCCTTCTATTATTATTAGTGACGTGATGATGCCGCAAATGGATGGTTTTGAATTATGCCGTCAGATAAAAAACGACATCCAGATAAGCCATATCCCTATAATACTGTTAACAGCATGTTATGACCAGACAGCGATAACAACCGGATATAAATCCGGAGCTGATGCTTACATCCCCAAACCATTTGATCTAGACTCTCTAAAGATCGTCATCGGAAATATTTTAAAAAATAGAGAGAAAATACACAATCAATACATATCTATCAACCAGTCGACCTCTCTCCAGACTTTAACAAACAGTAAAGCTGATGAGGATTTCATGACAAAAATAAATACAATTATACATGAAAACCTATCTGACGAAGAATTCTCCGTCCAGCAATTGGCAGATATCATGACAATTAGCCGTTCTTCCTTATACAATAAGATAAAAATTATAACAGGTTTGGGAGTCAATGACTATATAAACAGATTACGTATCGAAAAAGCGATTTCACTGCTTACCAATACAAATTTAAACATAAATGAAATAAGCAGTGAAGTAGGTTTTACTTATCCCCGATATTTTAGTTCAACATTCAAACAAATGAAAGGAATGACTCCCAAACAATTTAGAGAAGAGAATCGTATAAAATAAGTAGAAGTTCTTTGGAATATGGTTCGTCGTCAGAGGCTACCGAGGCGTAATGTCCTTTCTCCCAATTTCTGATTTCCGGAATCTCAAGCCGTTCGAAGTAGTTACAATACTCAAAAAGAACTATTGCTTATTTCCAAAGTAGAGGGACGGATAATAATTCTAAGAATGACCTGCTGCCATCTCAATAGAAATAAAATATTTTAAAGATAGAAAAGAGTGGCGAAAGTGGCTGACTGACAATTTTGAAACGGCCAATGAAATTTGGTTTGTATTTTCCAGCAAATCTTCGGGCAGAAAAAATATTACAGACAACGGCGCCGTTGAAGAAGCACTTTGCTTCGAGTGGATTGACAGTACAATAAAGTCACTTGATGAAGAACATAAAATTCAGCATTTCACACCAAGAAACCCTAAGAGTACCTATTCGCAAGCCAACAAAGAAAGACTCAAATGGCTACTGGAAAATAAAATGATACACCCTATCTGATTTGTAGGAACAGAGCCCGTATTTTTATTAAACAAAGCCTCTGTTTTAGCAAAATCGGGAAACTGAAAGCAAAGCAAGGTGATTTCAGCAAGTGCTTTCAGCCGAAACAGCGATGAATAGGGAATTACAGAAGAAACTGAAAGCGGAAAGCGGAGAAGTTAATGAAAAGTTGGATTTAGCCCAAAACCTATAAAAAGACCATTTAAGACCAAGGCACACAATCAGTCCATCTTAAATAATTATATTACACCACTCAAAGTGAGAATAATAGCATGACTTTCATTATCTTTGTAATCATCATTAATTTAATGGCCATTCAATTAACCACCATTAAGAATAAAGCCTGTAATATGAAATTTTATGACCGAAAGAAAGATATAGCGATAGCCCCGACAGCCCTCAACCGATTCAATAAAACCTCCCTTATCGGAGAAGTAAAAAGAAACCCCAGAAAAACAAGCATCTCCGTGTTGGAAAAGAAGAGCGAAACTTTACATAAAGAATTAAATGATTATAAAATAACTTTCAAAGGATTGTCTTTGAAAGATATGTAGTACTTTTGCATAAATACCCGATTATGAAAAAAGAAATTACTAGACTCATTTGCGCGGCTATCTGCTGCGCACCCATTATAGGATTTGCCCAGACAGGTGACAAGTTCACTTCGGCTGACAACCTTTATAAAGAAGGGAAAGAACTTTTCCAGGAAAAGAATTATGCCGCTGCCTTGCCGGCACTAAAGGCATTTGTAAAACAAAAGCCAACAGCCAGCCTGCTTCAAGATGCGGAGTATATGCTGGTCAGTTCGGCATACGAGTTAAATGACAAGAACCGTATCGAATTGCTCCGCAAATATCTCGACCGCTATCCCGATACTCCGTTTGCCAATCGTATCTATTCATTACTGGCTTCCTGCTATTTCTACGAAGGAAAGTACAATGAAGCGATGGCGCTTTTCAATTCTACCGACCTCGACTTGCTCAGTAGCGAAGAACGCGACGACCGTACGTATCAATTAGCTACCTGCTATCTGAAAACTGATAATCTGAGAGAAGCGGCTATTTGGTTTGAGACGCTGCGCGCCAACAGTCCCAAATATGCAAAAGATTGCGATTACTACATTTCTTATATCCGCTATACACAGAAACGCTATAACGAAGCATTGAAAGGTTTCCTTCCGCTGCAAGACAATCCGAAATACAAGGCTCTCGTACCCTATTATATCGCTGAAATCTATGCACAGCTCAAAAACTATGATAAGGCACAGATTGTAGCGCAGAATTATCTGTCGGCTTATCCAAACAATGAACATGCAGCGGAAATGTATCGTATTCTCGGAGATGCTTATTATCACTTCGGAGAATACCATAAAGCGGTAGAATCATTCAATGAATATTTGAACAAAGACCATTTGGCTCCCCGCCGCGATGCCCTTTATATGCTGGGACTTTCTTACTATCAGACGAAAGTCTATTCAAAATCAGCCGAGACACTCGGTAAAGTGACAACTACCAATGACGCGCTCACACAGAATGCTTACCTGCATATGGGACTCTCCTATCTGCAACTGGCAGAAAAGAACAAAGCCCGCATGGCTTTCGAACAAGCGGCAGCATCCAATGCCAATATGCAAATCAAGGAGCAGGCGGCTTACAACTACGCTCTCTGCCTGCATGAGACTTCTTTCTCCGCTTTCGGTGAATCCGTTACTGCCTTCGAGAAGTTCCTGAACGAATTTCCGACTTCTCCTTATGCAGAGAAAGTCAGCAGCTATCTGGTAGAGGTCTATATGAATACGCGCAGCTACGATGCAGCTTTGAAATCAATAGACCGGATTGCCAAGCCAAGTGCACAGATATTGGAAGCCAAGCAAAAGATATTGTTCCAATTAGGAACGCAGTCCTTTGCCAATGCTGATTTCGAACAGGCTCTGAAATACCTGAATCAGTCCATTGCCATCGGGCAATACAACCGTCAGACCAAAGCAGATGCTTACTATTGGTGTGGAGAATCTTACTACCGTCTCAACCGGATGATGGAAGCCGCACGCGACTTCAACGCTTATCTGCAACTGACTACCCAGCCCAATAACGAGATGTATGCGCTTGCCAATTATAACTTAGGATACATCGCTTTCCACCGGAAAGACTATACGCAGGCAAGCAATTATTTCCAAAAGTATGTCCAACTGGAGAAAGGCGAAAACGCAACGGCTTTAGCCGATGCATACAACCGTATCGGTGACTGTCACTTGAATGTACGCAACTTCGAGGAAGCCAAGCATTACTATTCACAAGCCGAACAAATGAATACTCCTTCCGGAGACTACTCTTTCTATCAACTGGCTCTTGTATCCGGTCTACAAAAAGATTATACCGGTAAAATTACTCTGCTGAACCGGCTGGTAGGAAAATATCCCGCTTCTCCTTATGCCGTGAATGCTATTTACGAGAAAGGGCGGTCTTATGTTTTGATGGATAATAACAGCCAGGCAATCACTTCTTTCAAGGAGTTGCTGAACAAATATCCCGAAAGCCCGGTCAGCCGGAAAGCTGCGGCGGAAATCGGTCTGCTGTATTATCAGAAGGGAGATTACAATCAGGCTATCGAAGCCTATAAGCAAGTCATCGAGAAATATCCGGGCAGTGAAGAAGCCCGTCTAGCCATGCGTGATTTAAAGTCAATTTATGTAGACTTGAACCGTATAGATGAATTCGCGGCTTTAGCGAATGCCATGCCGGGACACATCCGCTTCGATGCCAACGAACAGGATTCACTGACATATGCTGCCGCAGAAAAGATTTATATGCGTGGACGGATGGAAGAAGCCAAGACAAGTCTCAACAAATATTTGCAGACTTTCCCGGAAGGAGCATTCAGCCTGAATGCACATTACTATCTCTGCCTGATTGGGAACGAGCAGAAAAACTATGATATGATTCTTCTCCACTCCGGTAAATTGCTGGAATATCCGAACAATCCGTTTGCGGAAGAAGCCCTTATCCTGCGTGCCGAAGTGCAGTTCAACCAACAACAGACAGCAGAAGCACTGGCAAGCTACAAGATGCTGAAAGAGAAAGCGACCAACGTAGAACGTCGCCAGCTTGCCGAAACGGGGATACTCCGCTGCGCCTTCCTGTTGAGGGATGATATTGAGACCATCCATGCAGCTACCGATTTATTGGCTGAACCTAAACTTAGTCCTGAACTGCGGAATGAAGCTCTTTATTATCGGGCTAAAGCTTATGTCAAACAAAAGGCGGATAAAAAAGCCATGGATGATTTTCGCGAACTGGCAAAAGACACCCGTAATCCATACGGAGCCGAAGCTAAATACCTGGTTGCACAATCTTTGTTTGACGCGAAAGAATATGCTGCCGCGGAAAAGGAACTGCTCAACTACATAGAACAAAGCACACCGCACGCTTATTGGCTGGCACGTAGTTTCGTCCTTTTGTCCGATGTATATGCCGCTACGGGTAAAGACCTCGACGCACGCCAATATCTGCTGAGCCTGCAACAGAATTACCAGGGTAACGATGACATAGAAAGTATGATCGAAAGCAGACTTGCCAAGTTGAAAGGTGCAAATTAAAAGTTGAAAATAAAAAAGTAAAGAATAAGATGAAACATTCTCTATCTATAATAGGCGGACTTGCATTGGCAATTTCCATGCCATCCGTCCTTCAAGCCCAAACTACCCAGCCCAAAGATACGACCATGAATCGTACCGTTGTTGTGGAACAAGAATATAATCCGGATATTATGGACGCATCAAAAGTAAACGTCCTGCCCAAAGTGGAAGAGCCGACAGTGAGCAAGAAAGAGGTGGAATATGCCACGACTTTCTTTCCGGCAACTTCTGTTCCGGCAGGTTTGATGAATCCTTATACCGGAAAAGAAATCCAACCCGGAACGACTCCCGGATATGTGCGTGCCGGATACGGTAATTTAGGTAATCTGGATGTTCTTGCCAATTATTTATTCCGTCTGTCGAAAAAAGACAAGCTGAATGTGCGTTTCCAAATGGATGGAATGGATGGTAAGTTGACTCTTCCTTTCACAGATGGTGAAAAATGGAATGCTTTTTACTATCGCACACGTGCTAATGTGGATTATACACATCAATTCAATAAACTGGATTTGAATATTGCCGGAAACTTCGGCCTGAGCAACTTCAACTTCAGACCGGGAAGTGTAAACAGCAAACAGAAATTTACTTCCGGTGACTTCCATGCCGGCATCCATTTCATTGATGAAACAGCACCGCTTCGTTTCAATGCCGAAACGAATCTGCTGATGTATGAACGTCAGCATAACATGTTCAATGAGAATGATGCCAATACAGCCCTTAAAGAGACAATTGTACGTACCAAAGGCGATGTCACGGGAGCTATCGGTGACCAACAGTCCGTAACCATCGCTTTAGAAATGAATAATCTCCTATACAGTGGATATACAAAAAATATTTCTACCGGAGACGAGTATTTCAAGAACTATACAACGCTTCTTCTGAATCCTTATTATGAACTGGATAATGATGACTGGAAATTACACATCGGTGCCAATGTAGACCTCTCTTTTGGATTCGACAAGTCTTTCCGTGTTTCACCAGACGTAACTGCACAATATATTTTCTCCGACAGCTATGTGCTTTATGCAAAAGCAACGGGTGGCAAGCTATTGAATGATTTCCGCAGGCTGGAAAGTATCTGTCCTTATGGCGAATTACCAGATGTAAATTCCACTGCAACTTTGGGATATGTACAACGTCCTTATGACACTTACGAGCAAATCAATGGTACAATCGGGTTTAAAGCGAGCCCCTATCCGGGACTTTGGTTTAACGCGTTCGGTGGCTATCAGAATCTAAAAAACGACTTATCGTATTTGGGATTTAACCCAAGCAAGACAAATCATTCCGGTTCTTATCTCACTTTTGCTCAAGACAATACGGATAACTTCTACCTCGGCGGTGAAATCAGCTATGATTACAAAGACATTTTGGGAATATCAGCCAAATACACTTATCGCAATTGGGACAGTAAAACCGAAAAGTATCTGTTGGCAGTGAAACCTGTCAGTGAAATGTCTTTCAATGTACGTATTCATCCGATTTCCGCCTTAAATATAAATCTCGGTTATGATTATGTGAACCGAAAAGAAGTGGAAGGATATTCAAAGATGACTGCCATCAACGATTTGCATATCGGAGCAAGTTACAATGTATTCAAAGGAGTATCTGTTTATGCACAGGTACATAATCTGTTGAATAAGAAGTATCAATATTATTTAGGTTATCCTGCCCAAGGATTCAATTTCTTAGGGGGATTGAGTTTCCGGTTCTAAGGGGGAGGGAAGTAATCAAAGAATAGTGTCAATGATTGTTTGAAATTAACCCATACAGTAAACATGAAGAAAGAAATAATTTTTGTACTGCTGAACGAGTTCGCAGACTGGGAAGGAGCTTATATTGCATCCAACCTGAATGCAGGCGTCAAGCCCGGAAGTCCCATTAATTATGTAGTAAAAACCTTATCTATAAGTAAAGAGCCCGTCGTATCCATCGGCGGGTTCAAAGTCTTGCCCGATTACGGCATAAATGATATGCCTGAAGATTATGCAGGATTGATACTAATCGGCGGTATGCGTTGGTTTTCGCCCGAAGCAGAGCAAATAGTCCCTTTGGTCGAAAGAGCATTAAAAGAAAAGAGGTTAGTTGCCGGAATATGCAACGCTTCCGTTTTTCTCGGCTCGCACGGATTCCTCAATAATGTGGAACATACGAGCAATGGACTTGACTATATAAAGCAATATGCCGGAAATGGATATACCGGCGAAGCCAATTATATCAACAAACAAGCCGTAAGAGATGGCAATATTGTAACAGCCAACGGACTTGCACCACTGGATTTCTGCCGTGAAATACTTTATGTATTAGAAGCAGATACTCCTGAAAACATAGAAGACAGTTACAATTTCTACAAGAATGGATTCCCGTCGAAGTAAATCGTGAAATGATATTCGCAAAGATAAACGAGAAAACAAATTATCCAGGCGAATCCCCGTACAAAAGAACAAGAAAATAGGAAAGCTCCCTTTTTTAAATTGCCACTCAGGGCTTTCCACCAATATTTATCCAAGTATCCATCTTCAATGTATTTATGCCAAAGTGCCTTACCTCAATTAGCATCCTAACGGGATTAAACTAATTGAAGTAAGACACTTTGCACGAAGCGACTGCAAACTGCAGGATTTACAACTTCCGAATATTTTCTATCTACGAACTTGCTATTTATCTTTCATTTTAGCAAAGAGAATCACATTGTTTCCCTTTTCATCCAACGACTTCACTAATGCCTGAGTACGTTTCCAATTGTTGCCGTGCAGGGATGCAAGTAAGGCCTGCTTGCAAAAAAACAGGCAAGAGTATCCTTGTACTTACGAGTTAACTGCCGGCTACTGTCTGCCATCATCAATGCTTGTTCATAATCCTTATTCCTGGAATACGCCACCCTTTTAAGACCATACAAATTGTGTTCTTAATGTATCGTTCAGCAGTTCTTCCCGCAGAAGAGCATCCGAAACCAACAGTGCAGAATCAGGTTGGTTACGATATAAATAGGAAGCGCTTTGCTCTATACGCGCTTGCATACGTTGGTATAACTGCCCATTTTCCGTATAGCGGTGAATGGCAGTCTGCAATAAAGAATCTACAGGTTTCCCGGTCTTCCACAAAGTAGCCTTATAGGACAGAAAGTAATAATCACCCTGCTCTTTAGAAGATAAATTCTCCGGCTTGTCTATTTGTTGCAAATAAAAGAGAATACTATCGACGGAAACATTCTCCATCTGCATAGCCTTTTTCAGAACAGGAGACGGTGAAGAGTGGCAGGCGGTCAATGTGATAACCCATCCGGCAAGTAGAAGTACACTATGATAATTCATAATTACTTAATTTTGATTCATCAGGATAATGTGAGTTTATACCGCTTTTATATATACCACCGAACGTCCCACACCATACTTTTTCAATATCCCCTGCTTGATAAAAGCGTTGATGTCCTGCAATGCCTGTGTCTTTGTCTTTCCTACAAGTTGCGCATAATCCTGTCGGTTAATACACGGATGTTCTTCTAAAAACTTTTCCAACCGCTGCAGACACTTTTTCTCAGGCAACGGATTCTTCACACGAAATGGCGAGTGATAACGTTGCAAATTGAGTTCGCTCTCAATATCTTTTCTAAACTGCCGGTTGACACGAAAATTAATATCTTTCAGAGATACGGATGGTGAACGCAAGTTATTTGCATCCATAATTTTCTTGTCAACACTCAATGAAAGAGTGAAATAACCGATATCTCCCAGTTCTACTGAAAATCCTTTTAAGAGTAAATGTCTCAACTCTTTTGATATAGCTTCTATAACACCTACCACTTGCGCATGAGGCATATGCTGAAGCATAGTCACCTGTTCCACAAATTCTTCAGCCGTATAACTGCCCTTCAAAACGACACGTGCGTGCAAAGGTAGTTCTTCTCCATTCTTATCAGGATTGGGAGTCTCATAAAGGTCATAATTAACACTCATTACTTAGCAGTTTTTCATTGGGAAAGATTAAATTCTCTCTTCCCATATATTATTTATTCAATTCACTATTCAGTTTTCGTTTGACAGTTGTCAAGCGATAGTTCAACAGCCGTCAAGCGTTCGTTTGACAACTGTCAAACGAAAACCAACATACTAATGAGGCAAATGTACGTAGAATATATAGATACTAATCTATATAAACCGGAATTTAATTTCATTCGATAAATTATTCCCAAGCTATCATTAGTATCAACCCCTTATCTATTTATCGGAATATATCAGTTTCCCATATTTTAAGACAGCTTCTTCCTTTCCCGCCTATAATTTCATAAAATGGCTTTCTGCACCATCACAAGCCATTTTATAGCTATTTGTGCACCTTATTTGGTGAATATTGCACATCCGTTTTCCACACCTCATCTAACTTTGCAGTATTGTTAAAAGCCAACAAAAGCATCAAGTGTTGACCTTACTTTAAATCAAGCAGATTATTAACTTAACATATTATTAATCTTTCATTATTAACCTATTTAAATTAAACAGTATGAGAAACGCGCGTAATTTAAGATTCCGTTTTCTTATTATGTTTCTTTTGTTCATACCGATAATGTATGCCTTCCCCCCAGAAGGTATTACTATCAAAGGTAGGGTAACGGACGAAACACTCAAAGAAGGCGTTCCCGGTGCTAATGTAACCGTAAAGGGCACAAGCATAGGAGCAATTACAGATTTCGACGGCAACTTTACAATCGTCGTCCCAAACAGAAAGTCGGTGTTGAACATCTCTTTTATCGGGTATGTGCCCCAGGAGATTGTAGTGGGAAACAGAACATTTATTACAGTCAGCCTGAAAGAAGATTCGCAAAACCTCGGTGAAGTGGAAGTGGTAGCCATCGCCTACGGTAATCAGGACAGGCGGATGCTTACGAGTGCCGTCTCCTCTATTGACAACAAGGAGTTGATTAAATCGCCGGCAACAAGTATCACGAACATCCTTGCCGGTGCATTGCCGGGGGTATCTTCCGTACAGACTACCGGACAACCGGGTAAGGACGCCGCCGCCATCTACGTACGGGGTGTCGGTTCACTGAACGACTCACAATCCAAACCCTTAGTTCTGGTAGATGGTGTAGAACGTGCCTTTTCGCAAATCGATCCCAATGAGGTGGAAACTATCTCCGTGCTGAAAGACGCCTCTTCTACCGCAGTATTTGGAGTAAGAGGTGCGAATGGTGTCATATTGATTACTACCCGTAGAGGTAAATCGGGAAAGACACAGATTTCCGCCAGTACCAAGCTAGGCTTGCAGCAACCCATTTCCCTGGTAGAGCAGACGGGAAGTTACGAATTTGCCCGGTTCTGGAACATGAAGCAGGAAATGGATCATGTCACCAATCCCAAACTTTACTTTACGCCGGAGCAGATAGAGGCCTATCGTACAGGCTCCGACCCTCTCATGTACCCCAATATGGACTGGAAGAAGTACATCTTTCATAACCTCTATCTCCAGAGTCAGAACAATGTCAATATTTCCGGTGGTAATGACAACGTGCGGTATTTCGTATCGGTAGGCTATACCTATCAGAACGGACTTCTGAAAGAGCTTCCCGGACAGTTGTATGACAACAACTACCGCTACAACCGATATAACTATCGTGCCAACATCGATGCGAACCTGACCAAGACCACCACCATGAAACTGGGCGTAGGCGGTGTGCTGGGCAAGATACAAGAACCCCGTGATGTCCAGTCGGGTACGGGTAACGACCCCAATGCCTGGGTGATAGCACAGATATGGTCGCATCCGTTTGCCGGACCGGGATTTATCAACGGAGTACGCACATTGGTTCCCGATGATCTGGTACCACTGGGAGAGGTAATGCGCGACGGTATGTTCGTGTTCTATGGAAAAGGATACAACCAAACGTATGACACAACGCTGAATATGGACCTGGACATCACACAAAAACTGGATTTCGTCACTCCGGGACTGAGTGTTTCCGTAAAAGGAGCCTACGACAATCAGTTCAAACTATATAAGGAACGCGCCGGAGGAGCCATCGAATCACAGACAGTGTACTATCAGTCTTATTTCGACTCAAGCGGAAATATGCCACAAACCGACCCCACTTATGACAAGACACACATTTTCGTTCCTTCCGGCAGCGATACTCCGCTGACCTATTCGGAAAGTAGCGGACGGGCACAGAACTGGTATCTCGAAGGACGCATCAACTACGACCGGACATTCGGTGACCACAAAGTATCCGGCCTTGTCTTGTACAACCAGTCCCGCAATTACTATCCGGACAGCTACACGTATCTGCCGCGCAACTATGTAGGATTGGTGGGACGTGCCACGTATGCTTATCAAAGCAAATACCTGTTTGATGTAAACGTAGGTTATAACGGTTCGGAGAACTTTGCACCGGGCAGTACACGTTTCGGTATTTTCCCCTCATTCTCAGCCGGATGGATAGCCACTGCCGAGAAGTTCATGGAAAACCAGAAGGTAGTGGATTACTTGAAACTCAGGGCTTCATGGGGACGTGTAGGTAACGATAAGGGCGTAGATTCCCGTTTTATGTATATGCCTGCCGTATGGGGCGGCTCCGGAAGTTACAGTTTCGGTACTAATAATCCCATATCCCAATCGGCATCCGCCATCTCAAGCATGGGTAATCCGGAGGTGACTTGGGAAACAGCGGAGAAACAGAACTACGGTATCGATGTCAAGTTCTTCAATAGCCGCCTGTCCGCCACTTTCGACTACTTTATCGAACACCGCACGGGTATTCTTATCTCTCCCGAGTCCACTCCGAGCATTATCGCAACCTCTCTGCCCAACCTTAATATAGGTAAGGTGAACAATCACGGTTACGAAATCTCTCTGGGCTGGCGTGACAGGATAGGAAAGAATTTCAGCTACTACATAGACGGCAATGTCTCCTTTGCCCGCAACAAGATTCTCTATATGGACGAGGTGCCCAAGCAATTCGCCTATATGAACCAAACCGGCGGGTCTACCGGACGTTACAGTGGATTGTATAACTTTGTCCGTCTCTATCAATACAGCGACTTTACAACTAATGCCGGCGGTGAGCTGGTTCTGAATCCGGAGCTCCCGCAACCTTCCGTAAAGGTATATCCGGGCGATGCCATGTATGCCGACCTGAATGGCGACCATGTTGTAGACGGAAATGACAAATGCGTGACCGGCTTTGCCACCCGTCCGGAATATGTGTTCGGCATGAACATGGGCTTCAATTGGAAAGGCTTTGACCTCTCCATGCAGTGGGTAGGCTCCAAGAATGTCAACAGAATGTACGAAATCGAATACCGCATCCCGTATACCAACGCCGGGAAACGCGGCCTGCTAACCTACTTTTATGATGGTTGCTGGACAGAGGAAAACCAATTGGGTGCTGTCTATCCACGTGCTTCGGAAACTTCGGAAAGCTGGAACTCCGATCCCTCTACCCTTTGGCTGGCAGACGCTTCTTATCTCCGCCTGAAAAGTCTGAGCCTCAGCTACACGCTCACCGGAAAGAAATTCCTGAAGAAACTGGGACTTACTTCGCTCGGATTCAACTTCAGCGGCTATAACCTGCTGACTTTCTCACCGCTTAAATACCTTGACCCGGAAAGCAACCCCGACAACTATGGAGAGTATCCGCTGATTAAGGTGTACAGTTTTGGTTTAAATCTTAACTTCTAAAAGAACAACTTTATGAATAGTATACTAAAAGGATTCATGGCACTAGGATGCCTGCTGATGGCTTCTTCCTGCTCTGAAATCAGCTTCGGTGACAAATTTCTGAGCAATCAGCCCGAAAGTTCCGGAGCCACCACCGAAGAGATGTTCTCTTCGAAGATAAACGCGGAAAAGGTACTAACGAAAGCATACACCGGATTGCCTTACGGACTGCCTACCACTTCCGACTGGAAGTTGGGTGTGAATATCCTCGAATCCCTTACCGACTTATGCTACAGCTTCCGCGACAACATCAACGACGGTCCTCTGAAACTCTATTATAACGGAGCGCTCAGTCCCACCAACGTTCCCCGAAGTGCTGCCTACCGCTACGGAAGCAAAGCCGACTGGACTGCTATCCGCTACGCCTGGTGCTATATCGAGAACGTAAAGAATGTGCCTGACATGACGGAAAGCGAAAAGAGCCAGCGTATTGCTGAAGCGAAAACCGTCATAGCCCTTTGCTACTTCGAGATGCTTCGCTATGTAGGCGGTGTGACGTGGATAGACCACTATGTGGACGTCAACGAGGAGATGAACTTTCCCCGCATCACATTCGCCCAGACCGTGGAAAGGATTGTAGCCTTGCTCGACGAGGTCATCAACTCCAATTTAAAATGGAAACAGGATGATGCGGACGACGGACGCATGACCAAGGCAGGAGCCATGGCACTGAGGTTCAAAGTGCTGCAATGGGCTGCCAGCCCCACTTTCAACTCAGACAAGAAATGGCATCCCCAAGCGGACGAATATACCTGCTACGGCAACTATAGCGCCCAGCGTTGGGAAGCTGCGAAGACAGCGGGCGAGGCTTTCTTTGCGGAAGTAGAAAGACAAGGCGGTTACTCGCTGATCCAACCGGAGGAAGAGACACACCGGGCAAGACGTCTTGCCTACCGCCGGGCATACTACAACCGCGGCGGTACGGAAATACTGATTTCCACCCGTCATGGATATGGTGCCAACACTATCTGGGAGTATATTGATAGTCGCCCCTGGGGGTATCTTCCCACATTAAACTATGTCGATATGTTCTCTTGGGCAGACGGAACCGATTTCCCGAAAGACTTCGACTGGAAGGCTCCTTCCCGTCAGCCTTTCTTTACCGTGGGCGATATGGAACCTACCCGCGACCCGCGCCTGTATGAAAACGTGGCTTGTCCGGGAGACACGTATTGTGATGGAACAGTCGCTCCCGTCCATCTCAACCACCCCAATTACAAAGCCGGTAGCGGATTCATGACCATGAAGTTCATCCTGCAAGAGAACAGCGACCGTGAAGGACCGATACAATGGCCACACACCCGTCTGGCGGAAATCATGCTGGGATATGCGGAAGTGCTCAATGAAGTGAACAAGCGCCCGAACGACGAGGCTTACAGGATGGTAAACGAGGTGCGGAAAAGAGTAGGACTCTCCGAACTTCCCAAGAATATGAATCATGACGAGTTTCTGGAAGCTGTGCTGAAAGAAAGGGCGTTGGAACTGGGATTTGAAGAGGTGCGTTGGTTCGACCTTGTGCGCAGAGGTCGTGAAAATGATTTCAGGAAGCAACTTTACGGACTGAGAAGCAGAGGTAACGACCAGCACAATCCAACATCGTTCACTTTCGAGAAAGTAGAGCTGAACGACCGTTATTGGGCGGACAATTGGGACACCAAGTGGTATCTGGCTCCGATACCTCAAGAAGAAATCAACAAGAGATATGGAATGACCCAAAATCCGGGTTGGTAAATTGATATGCAAACTAATATTCTATTGAACAATGAATAAAATAAACTATATATTAACCACTCTGCTCCTGGGAGGTTCGGTAGCTCTACATGCGCAGACACCGGCAGCGGCTTCGGATATGCAGCTGGCTGATACCCTGAGCGTAGGATACCGTATGAACGTATCTTCCCGGACCAGTAGTTATTCTGTCAGCGGAGTCAATGCTTCTGCATTCGAAAAGTCTCCGCACATAGACATCAGTAAAGCACTGTATGGGAAAGTGGCAGGACTGAACGTATATCAGGGTACAGGCTCGTCAGCCGACAACGTTTCTTCTCTCTCCATACACGGCCATGCTCCATTGGTATTAATCGACGGTTTCCCCCGTGACATCACCGACATCAGCTCTATGGAAATCGAATCGTGCTACGTACTGAAAGATGCCGCTACTGCCGCCCTCTATGGGATGCGCGGTGCTAACGGTGTGATACTGATTACGACCAAACGCGGCACAAGTAACGGACTAAAAGTAAAGGTAGACTATAACTTCGGTGTCAACACCCAGTTCCGTTCTCCGGACTTTGCAGATGCTTATACGTATGCAAACGCCCTCAACAGCGCACTGAGTGGAGACGGTCTGTCCGCACGCTACAACACCCAAGAACTGGATGCTTTCCGCACAGGCATCTATCCCTATGACTATCCGAACGTAGACTGGTGGAACGAAACGTTGAACAAAACGGGATTTACCCACAACCTGAAAATGGCTTTCAGCGGAGGTAGCGAAAAGTTCCGTTTCTATACGGTAGTGGATTACTATCGTGACCGTTCGATGCTGAAAAAAAACACGGAAGATACGCGTTACGATACCACACCCACAGACACACGCTTGGCTGTACGTACCAATCTGGACGTGAACGTGACTAAAAGCACTTATCTGAAACTCGGAATCGCCGGAAAGCTGAAAGAACTCAGGGGAACCCGTTACGGGCGTAACGCTATTTTCAATGACATTTACGGTATTCCTTCGGCCGCATTCCCGATTCGCCATGAGAACGGAATCTTTGGCGGAAGTTCAGTCTACGGAGACAAAAATCCGGTTGCCTTGCTGAAACATTACGGACATATCCGTAATGTCTACGGAAGCCTGCTCGCCGACTTGAGCGTCCGTCAGGAACTGGAGATGCTGACCAAGGGATTGGCACTTGAAGCGGCTATTTCTTTTGATAACATCGGTGGAATGTACGAAACCAGCAGCAAAAGTTACCGATATATGAATACCGGAGCCAGCATTGCCGGGGATGGTACATTGATAACGACACCTACTATCTGGGGTACAGACTCCGAAACCCTGGGACACAGCCAGCCTTTTGAAAACCTGTTGTTCAGAAGTAACTTCCAGGCAAAAGCGGACTACAACCGTACCTTTGACAAACACCGGATAGGAGGAGCGCTGATTTACGACATGCAGTCAGTGAATAGAAACGGCAGAAACAATTCACAAAAAAATCTGTCGGTTTTAATGAATGCCACTTATACTTACGACGACCGTTATACACTCAATGCCGTATTCAACCGTTCCGGTTCGGCTTACTTGCCGGATGGAGATAAATTTGCGAACTATCCCGCCGTGTCTGCCGCCTGGATTGTATCCAATGAAGCATTCATGGAGAAAATAACTCCAATTAATCTCTTTAAGATTCGTGCCTCTTACGGTCTTTCCGGTTGGGATGGAAATCTGAGCCACGAATTATGGCGCCAGTCATACGGTTACGCAGCCGGTTATAACTTCGGCGAAAATGCCGGAAGTGTTTCAGGCGGCAGCGAAGGTAATTTACCGGTAGTCGGACTGGTAGCGGAGAAATCGAAAAAAGCGACTTTCGGATTTGACCTTTCCGCTTTCAACAACCGGTTGGACGCCACAGTGGAAGGTTTCTACGAAAAACGTTCGGACATACTAGTGTCCGGTGCCAACTCTACGTCCGGCATCATCGGTGTCACAGTGGGACAAGTGAACGAAGGAGTCTACAAATACAAAGGAATTGACGCCTCTGTGAACTGGAACGACAAGGCCGGTGATTTCCATTACAGCATCGGAGCAACCATGTCGTACCTGAACTCGGAAGTTGTCAATGTAAACCAAGCCTATCAAGAATACGATTACTTGTACACCAAAGGCAACCGTGTGGGACAGATGTACGGTCTGGAAGCCATAGGGTTCTTCAACAGTCAGCAGGAAATCAACAACAGTCCGCAGCAAACATTCTCGGATATCGCTCCCGGTGACGTGAAGTACAAAGACCAGAACGGTGATAACCGCATCGACGAAAAAGACGTGGTAAAAATGTTCGGTTCCTCACTTCCGCGTTTCTACTTCGGGTTCAACCTGAATTTATCCTATAAAAGATTCGAACTCTCTGCCGATTTCCAGGGAATGACAGGTGTAACGGTCTCCTTGCTTGACAGTCCGCTTTACCGACCGCTTGTGGACAACGGAAACATCTCGAACACTTTCCTGAACGAGGAAGTTTGCTGGACGCCAGAGAACAAAGCCCAAGCCACCATGCCCAGACTGACTACACAGGAAAACCAAAACAACTACCGCGCCAGTTCATTGTGGTATCGTGACGGTTCGTTCCTGAAGTTACGCAATCTGCTGGTAGCTTACACGTTCCCGAAATCTCAGACCCGCTTTGCCGATTTACGAGTATTCGTACAGGGCACTAACCTGTTCTCGCTAGATAACATCCATTTTGCCGACCCGGAACAGCTTGGTATCGCTTATCCGTCGACAAGAAGCTATTGGGCGGGTGTGAAACTTAATTTTTAAACAGAAGTAAATGAACATTATGAGAACCAAATACATCATCTTAACCATTTTGTCTTCGTTGAGCCTTGCTTCGTGCAATTATCTCGACTTTGATGAAACAGACGGTTTGAAGACCAAAGAAGACATGTACAAGTATTTCGGTACAAGTAAGGATATGCTGTCACACGTATACTCATACATGCCGCAAGGATATACGTTTTTTGCTACCGAAGGAATATTTTCCGAAGAGAGCTATTCCATGCGCGACTGCGCCTCAGACGATGGTGAGTGCGGCGCTTACGCCGCCAACATCCAGAACGCGAACAACGGCAATTGGTCCCCTATCAAAACGTATGACGACGCTTGGACACTGTATCGTGGCATCCGTGCCGCCAATAGTTTCATCACAGAGATTGCCCAAGCGGACTTCACACGTTATGAACACAGCGGCGGCCAGTATCAGAACTGGATGAAACAATTGAAATACTTCCCTTATGAAGCCAGAGTACTGCGTGCACACTACTTCTTTGAACTGGCACGCCGCTATGGTGACATCGCCATGCCACTGGAAGTGCTTACGGAAGAAGAGGCGAACACGATTGGGAAAACACCGTTTGCCGAAGTGGTTAAATTCATTGTCAGCGAATGCGATGAAGCAGCCAATAACCTACCGGATGATTATGTAGATGAACCGGGAGCAGAAATAGGGAGGGTAACCAGAGGTTTTGCGATGGCAGTGAAATCAAAAGCATTGCTGTATGCAGCCAGCCGCCTGCATAATCCTTCTATGGATACCGAATTGTGGAAACAATCCGCCAAAGCATCGCTGGATATTATTAACACAGGGCTTTATTCTCTTGACGGTCAAGAAAGTGCCAACTATTTCGCATCAAAAGAGGTAGTACTGATGAGACTCAATGCTGAATCTACAGACTTCGAGAAATATAATTTCCCTCTCCGTTTCACCTACGGAACACGTACATCCAGAATTGCTTACAGCAACTTCCCGTCACAAAATCTGGTAGATGCCTTTGAAACCGCCAACGGCTACAAAGTGACACTGGAAAACACCGGCTGGGTTTGCGATGACCCTAACTTCAATCCGCAAGCTCCTTATGAGAACCGTGACAAACGCTTTTATCGCACGATTCTTACCAATGGGATGACATTTAAGGAAAGTACGATAGAAACTTTCAAAGGGGGTGTCGATGACGGTATTGTGTCGGAAGGCGGTTCACCCACCGGCTATTTCCTGCACCGGTATATCCAGGAAAGTACCAGTTTCGAGCCGGGCAAGGAGTCTGTCAACAAACATCATTGGGCAATCTACCGCTATGCCGAAACCTTGCTCACCTATGCGGAATCTATGGTTAACGCTTTCAATGATGTCGACTATACCGATGAAACTTATACATATTCAGCATTGTGGGCTATCAACGAAGTAAGAAAGAATGCCGACATGCCGTTACTCACCTCTATGGGAAAAGATGAGTTCATGGAACGTCTGTATAACGAATGGCGTGTAGAGTTTGCTTTCGAGGATCACCGCTTCTGGGATGTACGCAGATGGAAGATTGCTGATACCACCCAACGCGAACTATACGGAGTAAAGATTGAGAAACAACCAGACGGCACGCTGAATTTTTATAAGAACCTTTATGAAAACCGTACGTGGAGAGACTGTATGTATCTCTATCCGATACCTCAAAGCGAATTATATAAGAATACAAACTTGAATCCTCAAAACACAGGATGGTAATTTATTGTCTAATCCAATATAAATAAGATATATGAAAAAGTTATATAACAACACATTATTGCAACTGATTCTTGCACTGTGCACATTCAGTTTTGTAGCCTGCCAGGAGTTCGATATCGACTCACAGCCGGAAGGGCCTCTCAACATCCAGATAGACGCACTGGAGTCTTACACCGCTTTGGCTACTTCTCCAAGTAACATTGTTTTTAATATCAGTTCCAACACCCCTTGGACAATCGAAAGTGACCAACAGTGGTGCAAGCCCACTCCCTCTATGAGCGCAGCCAGCTCACTGGTTTCAGAAATTGTAGTAATGCTTGAAAATAATGCAGGAAAGCAAAAGCGTACCGCCCGGCTGACTATCAAGGCGGAAGGCATCGAGGGAACCAAGGTAGTGACTATCGAACAGGCTTCGAAAGAAGATTTGGTAGTGATTCGTCCTACGGACATCGTTCCTACCGAAGGTGGCGTGGTTTCATTCAATATTATCTCCAACAAGCCATGGGAAATCATTACTACGACCCAATTCCTTGAAAACATTGATAAAACGTCCGGTACGGGAAATGAGAATGGTGAAAAAGAAAATATCACCATTACTGTCCCCCAAAATACAGGAGCGATAAGAAGTGCGGAAATTACTGTGAAAACAGCTTTCCAAGAGGAAACGTTTACTATTACACAAGACGGTATTGTCATTGAGACTAAGAATGAGGAAGATGCCGTGAACACAATGAACGGAGAAGGTGAAGAGAAAACCATTGAAATCAATTCCAGTGTAGAATGGAAAATAGAAATTCCGGCTGAATACAAAGAATGGCTGAGTGCAGAAGCAGACGGTAATCAATTAAAACTTTCCGCAACGTTTAATAACTTATTCGTTCCGCGCACCGGACATATCCTGTTGTATCCCAAAATGAATGTTCCGGGATTTGAAGGTGTACCTATTGAAGTGACACAACCTAGAAATATATCTCTTAACAGAGGAGAGGAAACAGTCGATCCGGTGACGGGATATGCTACTATCCAAAGTACAGGCGCATCCAGATTTGTATCCAATTTTGGTTTTAGAAAAGGAAAAGTTGTTTGGGAGTTTGACAAAGTAGATATGCCGGACAGCAATGGTTCAATTGAACTTAACGGAGATACATGGTCATGGGGTGACGGTTCCGGTTACATCAAAGCTTGGCTGAGACCGGAAAGTTCGGAGATGACTTCAAACATTGATGCATGGGACGGAGCTTATTTTAAACTGCAAGACTTTAATATAAATATTAATGACGTTAAGTCCATTGCCATTGAAGCGAAGGATGATCCGGAAAATGAAGGCAAAATATGTCTTATACTTTACGCCAACGAACAGGAGGTGGCAAGAATGAAGAATAAGACGGATATTTATACAGCTAATCCGAGTTTCCGCGGACAACAGTTCTACTTTGGATTTGAAAATGATACAGACCAGGTTTGTACGATGACATTCAAATCCATCAACTTTGAGTCTTATGAATAACACTAAAAACAGAAAGTGAATATGAAATCAATTATACATAAAACAATATACCGGGCTTTACTTCTTTTGGCATTGCCTGCAACAGGTTTCCTGTTACAGAGCTGCGAAGATGAAAAAGCAGAGAAGTGGGTAGACTTGCGTTATAGAGTAGAAGACTCTTACGTGGTTGAAGCCTCCAATCCGGAACCGTTCTCTTTCGAAGTCAAGTCCACAGACCCGTGGGAAGTATTCGGAAAATATGACTGGTATACTCTCTCACCCTCAACGGGTGAAGCGGGTAAGATTTATAAGGTAACTGTTACCTGCAAAGAGAATACCGCACTGGACGACCGTACAGACACTATTCATATCAAGAGCGACTACTGGATAGGCAAGCGCTTTCTACTCACTCAGAAAGGTACTGCTTATCTGAATGTAGAAGGTGTGGAAATGATTAACCAAGAGGGCGACACAATGACGTTCAACGTGCTCAGTAACCAAAAGTGGAGCGCCGAAGTGACAGAAGGCGACATCTGGCTCTCTGTCCGAGGCTACAACGGGAAGATTGAAGGCGAGCAAAACGGAAAGATTACAGTAGAGGCAACCCCCAACACAGGTGAAATGAGAACGGGTGTAGTAACCATCTATGACCGCCACGGCAAAGTAGCTCAAGTTGTGGAATGTACGCAAGACGGTGTGCTGCTGACGCCGGAAACACCGGAGAACGGCAAATGGTTTGCCATCTACGAGCAAGAGCAGGAACTACGGATTTCCGTAGAATCCAATGCGGAATGGACTGTCTATAAGGAGAATGAACTGGACGACACATGGTACGACTTTGAGAAAACGTCCTTCTCCGGTTCTGAAGAGCTGGTAATCAACGTATCCGAACATACAGGCTCCAGCGTCCGTACGGGAACAATCATACTGGCTACCAAAGCCGCCGAAGGCGCTACGCCGCTGACCAAGACCGTGAGGTTCAAGCAGGCGAACCCCAAACGTCCTGAAGTGCACAACATGGATGTTACATTAGGCACTCAATACGGTCCCGGCAGCCTGATGCCCGGACGTTACAACTTCTATTTCGAGCCCTTCAACGCCAACTTCGAACTCTTCTTCATGTGGGGAGACGTGGAACTCCGTTTCCATGTCAGTGACAACACTACCCTCTTGAGTACAAGACCTTGGTGCAGCGATGTGTTCGACGATAGATCTGATTGCCGCCACACTGTAGATTCCAGTCAACCCAATGTGTTGTCATTTGAACTTCAAGAGAGTGTGACACCTACCGGCAGTTGGCTCTACACCGAGTGGATACTGAACGATAAAGTAATCGCCAAAGCAACCAGTGACGGTATAAGCGATGCGGACGGTACGGGTGACACTTGGAAAGTGCCGTTCTCACAACTTAGTTCCGGCGGGAGCTTCCTTGTCAGGGCAACGAGCGGCAGTCTCGTCTTTACCAAATGGGAATACGTGGCTCCATTAAACTGGGGAGACTGATTCTTTCTTTAGCTAAAAAAGCGCTTGCCCGCCTGACAACTATCCGGGCAAGCGTTTATAAAACTCATAATACGTAAAAACAAAAAAAGAGTATGATGAAAAAGAAATTATTATTTATACTGAGCCTGGCATTCATCGGTATTTCCTGCTTTGCATGTCTGGACGATGAAACAAAGTATGTCACCCAAAAGAAAACCAATTATCCGCTTACGGCTTTTGCCGTAGCAGTGAATAACGTACAAACGGGTACTACCTCCTATTATCACGGTAAGATAGACCAAACCACCCACAGGATAGAAATCGGAACCATCGAAAATGCGAATGTCATCACCGGCGTAGATTATACACTGATGGACGGAGCTGCCATTTCACCGGATCCCGCCACTTTTATACAGAACTGGCAGAAAGAGCAGAAGGTGACTGTCACCACCGCAGACAATCAATCGACGACTTACACCATTGCACTACCGAAGTATGATGAAACGTTGAGAGACATTATCTTTATAGACGATTTCAATGTGAACGGCATTCCCAATCCTGACAGTTGGGTACTCTGTCAAAGATCAACATCAGACTGGTGTGACGAGATGTCCGAAAGCTACGACCAGGCTTATGTAGAAGACGGCAAACTGATACTGAAGGCAGAAAAAATAGGTAACGAATATCGTGCCGGCGGCATCGAGTCAATGGGTAAGGTCGACTTTACTTTCGGACGGGTTGAAGTCAGGGCGAGAATCCCCAACCATCCGGACGGAGCCTTCCCCGCTATCTGGTTGATGCCTCAGAAGTCTGCCCCTTTATATAGCAGTTGGCCGAATGGCGGTGAGATTGACATTATGGAACATATCCGGCAAGAAGACGTGATTTATCAGACGGTGCATACCCACTATACCTATGATTTGAACATCAAAGACCCTATCAACTCGACATCGGTAACTTGTAACTACGAGGACTGGAATATCTACGCCGTCGAATGGACAGAAGACAAAATTACGTTCTTTGTCAACGACCAGGAAACTTTTTCTTATGAGAACCTCAAACTGGCAAACGAAGAAGAAATGAAGCAGTGGCCTTTCACTAAAGATTCTTCTTTCTACATCATTCTGAACATGGGACTCGGTGGAAAAGCAGACTCATGGGCAGGCCCTATTGACGATACTAACCTACCTGCTATCATGGAAGTGGATTGGGTAAAGGTTAGCAAATTAAATCAATAGTTTTTCTGATTAAGGTAAAACCAAGTTTTTAGGAACTTCTTTATGAAAGGGGAATGAAAGCATAAACATACTTTATGACTTTCATTCCTCTAATTATCACGAACCGATTTCCAAGTATCAATCACGGTGTAGTGTCACTCCCCATTTTATCCTGTTTCCGGTAAGCAGAAGGAATCTCCCCTTTAATAGATTTGAATACCTTGCTGAAATAACGTAAGGAAGAGAACCCCACTACTTCAGAAATCTCAGTAATATTCATAGTGGTAGTAGTAAGCAACATGATGGACCGTTCGATACGCTGTTTGTTCACATAGTCCACAATTCCCATACCTGTGACAGCTTTCACTTTATTAAACAACAACGAACGACTGATACACATATTGGTAGCCAGAAACGCGACATCCAGTTCCGGGTTACTCATATTGTCCGCAATCAACGTGTTCAGCTTCAGCAAGAAAGTTTCATCAGCATTACTAAAACTCATATCTTTATGTGTCAACAATTTGTCATCCCTATATCGCGTCCTGATTTGTTCGCGCTGCCGTAGTTGGTTATGAATCAGTGCCAGCAAACCGTCTATCTCAAAAGGTTTCGGAAAAAAGACATCCGCTCCGGTCTTATAACCAGTATACATATTTTGCGAATTATGATAAGCAGTCAATAAGATGAATGGAATATGGCTGATTTCCAAATTAGTCTTCACTTCCTTACATAATTCAAACCCATTCATCCGAGGCATCATGACATCACTGATAATAATGTCCGGCAATCGGTCTTTGATCTGCTCCAACCCTTCTTTGCCATCCCTGGCAACGTATACACGAGCAAAATAATTACCCAGCGTTTCTTTCAGATAGTTTCGTAATTCGGAAGTGTCTTCTACCACCATCACCGAATATTTCTTCAAGAAGATATAATCAACTTTGTCCGGCTCATTCACTTCCACTCCCGTAGTTGTATCTGCCTGCAATGGTTCCTGTCGCCCGTATGTATCCGCCAGTAACGGCAGTTCGAAGTAAAACACCGCCCCTTTCCCGGCTGTGTTCAAAGCACCCACTTTTCCTTTATGATGAGCAATAAGGCTCTTCGCATAAGAAAGACCGATGCCACTTCCTCCCTTCTCATGTATCCCTTGATAGAAACTGGAAAAAAGAGAATCTGTATCTACCATATTTAGTCCCATTCCTTCATCCTTGACAGAGACTCGCACCCAGTCTTCTCCCTCCGACAGACAGGTAATCAATGTAGTGGTGGTATCAGGCTCGCTAAATTTGAGCGCATTCATCAGGAAATTAGAAAGAACAAACTCACACTTGCTTTTATCAAAAGAAACCTTTCCTATCCGCTCATCCAGTTCATACTCCAGCCGGATACCCTTTACACGATATTCATCGGCAAATTTATCTCCGACAGACCGTACCCACTCATTCAGAGAATGGGGCAGAATATGTAACATATCCTTTCCTTCCTCCAATTTCCGCACATCAAGCACCATGTCGATAATATTCTTCATTTGATATGCCTGCTTATAAATCGGAACCAACTGCTCTTCCATCTCACGGCCGTCGCCCGGTTCATGATTGATAATACGTTTCAACGGCGCACAAATCAGAGTGAGAGGTGTGCGAAGTTCATGACTGATATTCGTCAAGAAATTAATTTTCTCTTCATACATTTTGTTTTTCAGACGCAGAATTTCCCGTTTCTGTTTGGCTTTCTTTTTCCGGTAAAAATAGAAAGTAATTCCGTAAATTATTACCCCCATCAATATGCACAGCCCTGCATAAAACCATTCGCTCTTCCACCAAGGGGGGACAACCACAACATGAAGAACCGGTTGCTTCACACTCCATCCCCCATTGCGGGTATAATAAGAAGCAGTAATTGTATACTCCCCTATGGGTAGATGATTAATAACCAAAGAGTTTGAATTGGAATTTGCCAAGTCCTGCCCGATTTCTTCGATATTAAAGCGGAAAAAGTTTTTACGAAACACATCTCCCTCGTTCAACAGCACTTTCAGTTGTAAGGACGAGAAATTCCATGGAACACGGATCGTTTCAAAAGCTTTCTCCCGCTTGTCGGACAATGGAACCGGCAGTCCATTCAGCAGTACATCCAATAATTCAACGGTATGTTCTCCTTCCGTATCTAAATGAAAGGCAGAATTTATCACTGTCATCCCCATAGTACCACCCAGAAAAACATCTCCGTTACGAGCTAGGAGAGTAGCCTGAAAAAGATATTCATTAGGCAAAACCCCATCTACTTCGTCCAACGTAACAAAGTTCCCGGTAAGAGAAGAATACACAAACAAATATCGCCTCGTTCCTACCCATACCCGATGCTGACTATCAGTCACCACAGAAGATACTTCTTGAAACAGGCTTGTCTTGATCAATTCACTCTCCCCTGTTCGTGGGTCACAACGTACCAGCCCTTCGGTAGATGCTAACCAGAAAATGCCATCTTCGTCACGCGATGCATCATTAATAATATATTTTCCTCGATAAATCGTCTTAAAAACCCCTTCCGAAGAATCGTATTCGCATATGTTCTTCAAGTCGGCAAGATAAGTTTTCGTACCCACTGTTGCTATAATCAACGGGGAGTTTCGTTCATATTCGCTCCCCATACTAGCGACAATATCGAATTGATGGCGAGTAGTGTCGTATACAAAAATATGTTGTCCGCTGAAAATAATCTTGTCCGACGTTATCCGCCGGATGTTGACAGAAAAGCCATCAATACATTCACGATCATTTGTCTCTTTATCAACCAAGACGAAAGGACGTATCCGCCCCGTCAACTTATGAAAAATAAAGAGCCCTTCATTGAAAGAGGAAAATAATAATTCGTCAGGAGTATACTCGACAATAGCCACCACTTTCTTGTACATAGTAGAGGGGTAATGCTTAAAAGTCCCTGTCAATGGATCAAACCGATTGATTCCACCACCGTCAGTCCCCACCCAAACCATCCCGTCAGTATCTTGAAAGAAACTATTAATGGTCTGATTACTCAACCCATATAAATTGCCGAAAGGAACATTCCGATAAGAACAGGCAAACACATTCCTTATACCAATCAATCCCCTACGAATACTTCCCGCCCACATGTTATTGGCAGGATCCAGATAAAGCCGATAGATGGTATTGGCAGGGAACGAATGGACGTCATCCTGTTTCTGCTGAATGTCAGTAAACGAAAAATCATCCAAAGAAATGATACTAATTCCACCGCCATCGGTTGCTACCCAAAGCTGATTGTCTTTTTCCACGATATCGTGAATAACATCGTATGTCAGCAACGAATTGGATGTTGTAAAATGTTTTAAAAGTTTGCCATCCTGATAACAATACAGCCCACTACCATAAACACCTACCCACAGCCGTTCATGAGAATCTAAGAAAATAGCAGTATAGCTCTTTGAGGTAAAAGTTTCTATTTTCTTTAACTCACGGGTTTTAATATTGAAAGAATATATGCCATTCCAACATGAATTGAGCAAGACATGTTCATCATCATAACGCACCATATCCCAAAAAGGGACATAGTAAGCAGGATCTTTTGCATAATATAAAGGTTCAAGTTTCTTAGTGGCATAATCATATTTATAAATATCACCTGAACCGCCCAACAAGACACCTCCTTCTACCAATAAACAGGAAGCAACATAAATCGGTTTGCCATTATTTGACAAGGTTTTAAAATTATCATTCTCTCTATTGTAAAGACAAATACCAACTGTCGTAGCTACCCATAAATTACACAAAGAATCTTCTGCTATAAAAATTATATTATCTGAAGGTAAAGTACTTTCATCTCCCGGCCGATGCAAATAATGTTTCAAATGATCGCGATCGTAACAATTCAAGCCGGACTCCGTACCAATCCACAAGTAGCCTCTATAATCATTCAGGATACATTGCACCCTTGACTGCGAAAGTCCTTCTTTAATTCCAAGCTGTTTATAATAATAGTAAGGTGACTGGCTTCGAATGGAATGCACCATTCCGATAAAGAAGAACATTAAATATATTTTCAACAGAACATTGCTCATATTTAGTATGATATGTAATATGAAATGTAAATATAAGCAATTCTATTTTAATAAAACTGTTTCATATCAAATTCTCACCATAATAAAGCACTTTTTTTATTATGGTATCCACCTCCTCTACCCTGAAAGGGGAAAACACAGTTACAACCAAATTATATCGAACTGACGTTATTTTACTAAAAAACATTAGATTCTCCTTATAATATAAGGTAAGGAGAATCTTTTTTTCTACTTTTGTCCCCGAATATTGTGGTACAAGCCATTATAAAAGAAAGAATTATGCAGAAAAACCTTGTCATTGTCGAGTCTCCGGCAAAAGCAAAAACGATTGAAAAGTTTCTTGGGAAAGATTTCAAAGTCCTTTCAAGTTACGGACACATACGCGACCTGAAGAAGAAAGACTTCAGCATCGACGTAGAGAAGAATTTTAAACCCAACTACGAAATCCCGGCAGACAAAAAGGCTTTGGTCAGCACACTGAAAGCAGAAGCGAAAGAGGCGGAAACCGTATGGCTCGCATCCGATGAGGACCGCGAGGGAGAGGCTATCGCCTGGCATCTGTATGAGGTCTTAAAACTAAAACCGGAAAACACAAAACGAATCGTATTCCATGAAATTACGAAGAGCGCTATCTTAAAAGCTATCGAGCAGCCACGCGATATTGACATCAATCTCGTGAATGCACAGCAGGCACGACGTATCCTGGATCGTATCGTAGGTTTCGAACTTTCTCCCGTACTTTGGAGAAAAGTGAAGCCGGCCCTTTCGGCAGGACGCGTACAGTCGGTTGCTGTTCGCCTGATTGTTGAGCGTGAGCGCGAAATCCACGCTTTCAAGTCGGAAGCGGCTTATCGCGTGACCGCCGTATTCCTCGTGCCCGACACGGACGGAAAACTGGTGGAAATGAAAGCTGAACTGGCTCGCCGCATCAAAACGAAAAAAGAAGCAAAGGCTTTCCTCGAAGCTTGCCAGGGAGCAAGCTTTGCTATCGAAGATATCACTACCCGCCCGATAAAGAAAACGCCACCCGCACCGTTCACCACGTCTACATTGCAACAGGAAGCTGCCCGCAAACTGGGATATACCGTTGCACAGACGATGATGCTGGCGCAGCGCCTGTACGAATCGGGATTTATCACTTATATGCGTACGGACTCTGTCAACCTGTCGGAATTTGCAACGATAGGTAGCAAAGACGCCATCATCAAGATGATGGGCGAACGTTATGTGCATCCCCGCCACTTCGAAACAAAAACCAAAGGGGCACAGGAAGCGCATGAGGCAATCCGTCCTACCTATATGGAAAATCAATCCGTAGAGGGCTCGGCACAGGAGAAGAAACTGTACGACCTAATATGGAAACGTACCATCGCTTCGCAAATGGCGGACGCGGAACTGGAAAAGACAACTGCGACAATTACAATAAGCGGTAGCAGCGACGTGTTCACTGCTATCGGTGAGGTGATTAAATTTGACGGATTCCTGCATGTTTACCGTGAATCTCACGATGATGACAGCGAACAGGAAGATGAAAGCAATTTGCTGCCTCCTTTGAAGAAAGGCCAGAAACTGGAACACGGCCCTATCATCGCGACCGAGCGTTTCACTCAACGTCCGGCACGTTATACGGAAGCCAGCCTTGTACGCAAACTGGAAGAACTGGGTATCGGACGTCCGTCTACATACGCTCCTACTATTTCAACGATTCAGCAACGCGAATATGTAGAAAAGGGAAATAAGGACGGAGAAGAACGCAACTTTAATGTGATGACACTGAAAGACAATCAGATTAAAGATGAAAATCATTCCGAAATTACCGGTACGGAGAAAGCAAAACTGTTCCCGACGGATATAGGTACGGTAGTCAATGACTTCCTGACTGAATACTTCCCGGACATTCTGGATTTCAACTTTACAGCAAGCGTAGAAAAGGACTTTGACGAGATTGCCGAGGGCGGTGTACAATGGACTTCTATCATGAAAACTTTCTATGACAAGTTCCATCCGTCTGTAGAAAGCACATTGGCTATAAAGACAGAACATAAGGTAGGAGAGCGCATGCTGGGAAAAGACCCGGAAAGCGGCAAGCCTATTTCGGTCAAGATCGGACGCTTCGGCCCCATGGTACAAATCGGTACGGCGGAAGATGAAGAGAAACCACGTTTTGCACAGATGAAAAAAGGACAATCCATGGAAACCATCACGTTGGAAGAAGCTTTGGAACTGTTCAAGCTGCCTCGCACGTTGGGCGAATATGAAGGAAAGACTGTCAGCGTAGGTGTCGGTCGCTTTGGGCCTTATGTGCTACACAATAAGGTGTATGTATCACTTCCGAAAACAATGGATCCGATGGAAATCACGTTGGAAGAAGCGGAGCAACTGATTTTGGAGAAACGCCAGAAGGAAGCTGAACGCCACATCAAGAAGTTTGAGGAAGAACCGGAACTCGAAATCCTGAATGGACGCTACGGGCCTTATATGACCTACAAAGGTTCCAATTATAAGATTCCTAAGGATATCGTTCCGCAGGATTTGAGTTTGCAAAGTTGTTTGGAACTAATCAAGATACAGGACGAAAAGGGAACCGCTTCAACACCGAAAAGGAAATTTTCTAAAAAGAAATAAAGAGTTGTTTGGTTAAAGCTAAACTTCTCCATATATTTGCCCATTAATTTCTTTATTTTCAGACATGAAACAAACAATATCTGTAAAGACATTAATGGGCATTTTTTGTATCCCATTGATATGTAGCTGTGTTGACAACCAGCGTGATTTATTCGAAGAACCGGAAAAGCCTTCAAAAGACGAGTATTTTGATTTCGACATGAATCAGAGTCTGACGATAGACGTCGACTATGGTTTTAAGAATGAGTATGCCGTTCTTTTCGAGATTTACGACCAGATTCCTGTTGAAGTAAACAACGAAACCGGCACTTCAGTGAAAAAGAGTATAGAACCTATTTATCGGGCTACTACTGATAAGTATGGTAAGTTCAATGAAGAAGGGGTTACCATTCCATCCTCCGTGTCGGAAGTATGGTTGTCTTCTGACTACTTGGGTGCAGCCTCGCCTGTAAAAATCGCAATCGGGGCGGACAAGCGCATTTCTTTCAATCAGGATGCATATATCCAGTCTCTGTTAGCCAAATCTCCGGCACTCAGCAGAGGAATCACCACTAACGAGCATAAATATCTGGACGACTGGACACTTCTGCCCGGTGTAGACTGGGATGATAACGGACGACCGAACAACCTGTCGGCAGAGAAAAATATTCCGCCTGCCAGCGTACTTTATAATATAAAGAGCGTTTTCAATAATAAAGATGGTAAGAACATTACAAATACTCATCCTGAATTCTTTGATGGTAATATGATTTCAGATATTCCCATCACAAAGGAAACTGAAGTCAGCTTGGTATTCGTTAACAGTACAGCGGGCTGGTATAACACAGTCGGATACTATACATATCCTACTGGAAAAACGCCTACCGTAGATAATATCAAAAAAATAATGGCATTCCCTAACGCTTCTCCCGTTTATAAATCAACCGGTGTAGGCGCTTTAGTTTGCGGTGACGAAGTTAAACTAAAATACTGGAACGACACCAAGAATCAATTTGAAGATAAGTTTCCGGCAGGTGTTACTATTGGCTGGTGTCTGCAAGGCATGGGATTCAGAAACAAACCATTAGACGGGCATGTACAAGGTGACCTTGTAACTGGCATGGGAACCCGTTATTCTACCACTGGCTTAAACGAAGCAGGCAAAGATGGCTTGAAAAGACAAAGAACCGTATCACTTCGTGAAGAGCCATCCAATCAAATCGTTGCCATAGGTTTTGAAGATAATATAGACCTCGATTATTGCGACGCTATTTTCTATATTCATATAGCAGAGAAGGACGCCATTGATGAAAGTGTAATTCCTCCATTACCTGTTGACCCTGAAGCTCCTCCTACTGATGAGGATAATTATACTGTGCGTTCCGGAACATTATTATTTGAAGATTTATGGCCGGAGCAAGGTGATTATGACATGAATGACGTAATGATACGCTATACAAGCAAAGTATATAAATCAATACTGACTAACCGTGTTTATAAAATCGTTGATGAATATACTCCTTTTCATCGTGGTGGATATTTAGCAAACGGATTTGGTTATCAGTTGCACAACATTTCCAATAGTGATGTTAGCAAGATAACTATCGAAAGTCCTTCTTATACGCAGAAATCTCAATATATGAGTGGAGATAGAGAATCGGGACAATCTCACCCTACCATCTTGCTTTTTGACGATATGCTGATATTCAACGGAAAAGAAGAGGCAGACCGTAAATACACCGTTACCATTCAGGTAAATGATGTATCAGAGAAGAGTGTCCTGCCACCCTACAATCCGTTTATCTTTGTAGAGTCTGACAAGACCAGAGGAAGAGAAGTGCATCTGGTGAAGTATCCTCCTACGGATAAAGCGAACCTTTCCTTGCTGGGTACTGGCAAAGACGTTTCACGTCCGGATGAAGAATTGTATTATGTTTCAGTCGATTTAATGCCTTTCGCTCTCAACATGCCGATTGCCGATTTCCCGATTCCCGAAGAAGGAGTGAGAATAGACGAGTCTTATCCGCAATTTGCAACATGGGTTAAATCGAATGGAAAACAATCGACAAATTGGTACAAGTATCCCAAGAAATAACAATCTGAAACTATAAACCCGTTCTTCTTTCAGAATAAAGGACGGAATAAAAACATACGGAGCTCCTCTCATTATGAAAGGAGCCCCGCATATTATAAAAATAGCTCTTACATTCTGGAAGGTACTTCGATACCCAGCAAGCCCATTCCCAGACGAACGACTTTCGCTACATTGGCGGACAGAGCGATACGGAAGATTTTCACCGCTTCGTTCTCTTCACGCAGAATGCTATAGTCATGGTAGAACTGGTTGTATTCTTTCACCAGGTCATAAGTATAGTTGGCAATGATAGACGGACTGTAATCTTCACCTGCCTGCTTTACTACAGCGGCAAAGTCGGCAACCATCTGAATCAGTCCTTCTTCTTTTTCACTCAATTCAATGCCGGCAGGAATCTGCTCAGGTATCACAATACCTGATTCGGCGGCTTTCCGAAGCACAGACTGGATACGTGCATAGGTATATTGAATAAACGGGCCTGTATTACCGTTGAAGTCGATAGATTCTTTCGGGTTGAACGTCATATTCTTACGGGCATCGACTTTCAGGATGAAATACTTCAATGCACCCAAACCGACGATACGGGCAATATCATCCGCTTCTTCCTGTGTCAAACCGTCCAGTTTGCCAAGTTCCTGCGACGTTTCTTTGGCAGTGGAAATCATCTCTTCCATCAGGTCGTCGGCGTCTACTACCGTACCCTCACGGGATTTCATCTTACCTTCCGGCAGTTCCACCATTCCGTAAGAGAAATGCACCAGTCCCTTACCCCACTCGAAACCGAGCTTGTCAAGTAGAATGGAAAGCACCTGGAAGTGATAGTTCTGTTCATTACCTACTACATAAATCATCTTGTCAATGGGATAATCGGCAAAACGGAGTTTAGCCGTACCGATATCCTGCGTCATATAAACAGATGTACCGTCACCACGGAGAAGGAGCTTATGATCCAAGCCTTCGGCAGTCAAGTCAGCCCAAACGGAACCGTCTTCCTTCTTGAAGAAGAAACCTTTTTCCAGTCCTTCCATTACCTTTTCTTTTCCTTCGAGGTAGGTATTGGATTCATAATATATCTTGTCGAAGCTGACACCCATCTTCTTGTAGGTTT
>ERZ791731.56-NODE-56-length-73047-cov-52.8777_pt1 | contig 73047 bp, 58 predicted proteins | sample MGYA00509954_ERZ791731 | MGnify/ENA primary metagenome ERZ791731 (study PRJEB30046, sample SAMN00715134) | human gut metagenome | study: EMG produced TPA metagenomics assembly of the A metagenome-wide association study of gut microbiota in type 2...
TTTGCTTATTTTAACACAAAAAAGCTCTCAAAAATTTGGTGATGTCTTAGGAATCATGAGCCGAGGAGCGGAAAAGAAAGTGGCAAAGAAACCGTCTTTTCCTTATCTGCGATGCTTGAAAGGCTTATTTCTACGTTATATCTGATTTTCTGAAAAATAATCTTAAATTTAATGCCCAAAAACCATACATCTCGTCTTTTATTTGTATTTTTGCAAAAGAATTACGAATTTAAGCACGAAAGATATGATATTACAATTTAAAGTAAAGAACTTCCTTTCGATAAGAGAAGAGCAGACGCTGGATTTTACGGCTTCTGCTGACAAAACGTATGAAGACTACGCTGTTGTTAAAATAAAAGGTGTTCGCATTTCCAAGTTGGGTGTTGTTTATGGACCAAACGCATCTGGCAAGAGCAACATCCTCAAAGCTTTGGCTTGGTTCATTTTTTATTTGGCTGCGAGTCGTTCCAAGAAACCTGGTACAGGCACTGGACTGACACCATTCATGATGGATGAGGATAGCCGAAACCAAAATTCATCATTTGAATTGATTTTCTATATTGGTGATGTCAGATATGAATATTCCGTTGTCTTGAACAACCAAAAGATTTATAAGGAAGAACTGTACTTCTATCCCAATAACCGCCGTGCGCTCTTTTATGAGCGTACATGGAATGAGGACAAGAGTAACTCTTCAATTTCTTTCGGTCCATTGCTGAAGTTGTCTGCAACACAGAAACTGTTCATAGAGTCAAATTGTATTTCCAATGCTACGGTACTCACAACCTATAAGAATGCAAACGTTGAGAAGAATGTTGAACTTGACAAGGTTTTCAATTATTTTGAAAGCGAGTTCATGCCTTTGCTCAGCAAGAATGATAATCTTGGACAGTTGGCTAACGATGTGGTAAGATTGGATGCTGACAGCAAGAAGTTTATCTGCGAGATGCTTGAAAAGGCTGATTTCAACATTTCCGACATTTACATCAAGGAAGAAAAAGGTGAGGTTTCTGAGGAAGCAATGGAGAAGTTCAGAAAGATTGCAAAAATCTTACATATCCCGGAGCCACAGGACAAGAGCATATCTACAGAAGAGCTGTTCTTCACCCACAAGACACCTTTTTATACGGGAAGTCTTTCCAATATGGTGGAATCGGAAGGTACCAACCGTATGTACGGTTTGTCTGCCCTGCTTTTCACTTTAATAAGAAACAATCAGATATTGCTGTGTGACGAGTTGGAAAACTCGCTGCATTACGACTTGTTCACCCATATTATCAAGACATTCCTTGTCAACTCGGATAGAGCACAATTGATATTCTCTACCCATAGTCTTATGCTCCTTGACGAGGATTTCATCCGCAGGGATATGGTGTATTTTGCCAGCAAGAACGAATCGGGAGCGACAGAGATTTATCGTGCCAAGGATTTCGGTCTTCATAAGGAAGTGTCCATCCTCAATGCTTACAGAGCCGGAAAGTTGGGAGCGAAGCCTCAGTTGGGCAGTATATTTATTGACGAATAAGAAAGGAGGTCAGCATGGAACAGAGACCGCTTGAATATACCGTCAAAATCTATTGTGAGGGTTTTACGGAATGGTACTATTTTGAATGGTTGCGCACCAACAACCGTTTCAAGTTCTCTATGGAACCGGACATTCCAAAGAACAGCCGTAGCTCATATAAGCAGAACTTGAAGCTCATAGACAAGGAACTTCGCAAGAACCCACAAGAACGTGCCGATGCGATATTTCTCGTCATCGACACCGATACCTTGGCCAAGAACAAAGCGCAATATGCCATTTATCAAGAAGCAAAGGAGAAATACAAGAAACAAGGAGTGATTTTCATCGAGAGTCACCCTTGCATCGAGATTTGGTTTCTTTATCACCTCATGGACAAGTTTGCACGAACCAACTTCGAGACATACGAGGCTTTGCGTCCAGCCATTGAGAGCGTATTGCCGAAATACGAGAAGACGGCTCGCTATTATCAGAAGAATAGCCAATTCCGTGAGAGCATATTGAAAAGCCAAACAAACAGGGAAAAGGCAATAGACTTCTCTATCAAGGCATGTAAATACGAGCCTATTGAAAATGAGATTGCCAATTACACAGAAGTGTTCAAGGCTATATATTTCTTCCGTTTGCTGCAAAAGTTTGCAGAAATCAGATTACTATTGGCAGAAAAGCTACGTACCAATGTTGCTATTCAACCAAATATCGCGAGCCATAAATCTTTAGCTATCACGCATAACGAAAATATGATTTGCACATTGAAATATACGGGTACAATACTCAAATGTATTTTTGTGGATGGACAAACTTTTGACGTTGATGATACTAAACCATTGGATATAGCAGATTCAATAATAGGATATATTGCAGAAATCATAAAATAACTGCATATATAATAAGGTGTAGGACTATCTTTTTAATAGAAGTATTACACCTTACACCATTCAATACACACATTCACTTCGTTCGGTATAAAAAGCTCGTATCGTTCGACATAAACACCGAACGATACGAGACAACTATCAATTCTTTCAGGATGCTTTACGACTAAGAACCAACAACTTTGAAACTATGGTTGCAAATCCCTATATTCAGAAACCGCATTGAAGCAAGGGCAAGCCTTTTGTGGGTTCAAGTCACGATGACCGACAATAACAGCCAGCGGATATGTTTTCTTTAGGCGCATAATCAATTGCCGTATGGCTGTTTTCTGTGCATCCGTTCTTGTGTCCTTGGGGTTTCCGACTGCGTCTAAGCCTCCCTCATAGCAGATGCCGATGGAATACTTGTTGTGGTTCACGCAGTGGGCACCAATTTGTTCAATAGGTCTGCCGTTTTCTACTGTTCCGTCACGACGGACAACATAGTGATAGCCGATTGTGCGCCAACCGCGAGCCTTGTGCCATTGTGTAATGTCTTTTGCCGAACTCAGTTGGTTGGGACGAACCGCAGAGCAGTGTATAATGATAAGTGTAACTGTTCTCATGATTCTTCGTTTTTGTTGTTTGATACTTTTCCGCTGTGATAATCCAATCCTGCCAAGGCAGCACTGAAAGTAAGCAGTTCACCAAAGGCTGTCAATACAGTTGGGTCGATGTAACCTTTGGGGGGAATGAACATGGCGGAGATTATTAACCCTACACCAAGCACAGCCAGTATGAACGAGGCTGCAAGGTGCAATTTTGTATGTCTGTATTTCTTGATTGCCATAAATGTTGTTTTTTTAATTCTGTAGCCATCAATATAAAAGGTGGCTACAGAAAATGTTAGTTGATGTATTCCGATTATTCCTTGCTGTCTGTGTCGACAGGTTTATCGTTCAGTTGGTTGATGTCTACAAACGATGCAACCTTACGTATTGAAACAGAATCCAAGGCATACGAACGCTTTTGGTTCGGCCAGAAACGGAGGTGTACTTTCATCACGTTGTCGGCAGTGAACTCCTTTTCAGTAGGGCTGCCGTAGGTCTCAGGACTCAGATAGAACGTGCCGAGGTCTCCAAAACGCACACGCTTGGAGTCTTTCACAAGCTCCACGAGACAGTCGCAAGCAGCCATCAATACGCCGAGGATAGTTGCACGGTCGAAAGGTGAACCGTGGTTGCTGATGTGCTGTGCAAACTCCTCCGTAGATAGGGTTTCTGTGTAGACGAAGCGTCCGTACCATCTGCCGTATGCAGCAGAACTCTTGTTATTGTTCTTGTACTTCTTTGTGATTAACTTTGCCATAATACTTTGATTTTTAGATGTTGTACATGTTTACAATTCTCGTTGCTATCATGGATAGTGTGCTTGCAAGCGGACAACCTTTTATCGGATGTCTGATGCAAAAGTACAACATTGGTAGAGCGAAATCAAGCGTATGGAAAAACGGGAAAGTGGCGTGGAAAAACAAAGGTGAACCACACTATGTATGCAGTTCACCTCAAAATGGCGTTATAAAAGGACTTTCACTAAGCATATTTGCGCTTCGCTAATTCTTGATAATATTCAGTCCCGTGGAAAATTTCAACCACCTTTAGAAAATCCTTAATAAAGAAGTCTTTCTTCCAACGCTCTCCCTTGAAGTTGCTTGAAATAGGTTCTTTCATAAGATTGTTGCGAAAATCGCCCATTGTCACTGTAAGGCGATTGTGGAAAGTGCGCTCGGTTGTGTCTAATTTCTCTACAAGAACTTTCTCCTTGACGAACTCAAAGAATGGCTTTTTACATTTCTCGCTGAAAATATAATTGGCCAACCTTTCCCATTCCACAAGAATGAACAAGTAAGCTATCAGGTCGATAGGCTTCTTGTAATACCCATCAAGTGTTTCTGTCGGCAATGCGCCAAAGAACTTTTGGAAGATATACAGAAAGCAATCCGACAATTTGTTTTCGTCAACAAAAGGTCTGAAAAGATTATATACAGGTATTCCTGTTTCGTCATCCGGTAAAGCATCATGTATTTTCTTTCCGAAGTCAGCCAGTCTTTTTGTTAATTCAGCATGCGCCTTTACCAAAACGAGGTATTCCTCTTCAAGTTCTTTCTTGGTGCTTTTGCGCTTGCACTTATTCCCATGTTTCTTCTTGGATTTCTTAATAGGCCCAATAGGTAAATGAGCCCCATTCCTTCTGTGTCTTTTGTATTCTTCTGGAACATTCGTAATTATGCAACTGCCGAGAATAGAAGAGTCTTCGCCTTCTTCTATATGAAGAGGCGGTGTTATCGGGTCTATTACAGTAAATGTTGAGGAGTGTTCTTGCCACGTTTCCTTTTTGAATATAATGTCAGCAGCACTGCGTGGCTGACGAGACTGGATTTTTCGGATGATTTCAACGGTATAACCTTTTTGGCGAAGTTCTTCTATTTCTGATTTTTTCAGAATGCGTACACGTGTAACACCAACACCCAATGAGGTCTTGACGATTGGTTCACCAGGAGTTTTTACACTAAACTGTTTCCATAGGGGTGTCTTGCGTCTGCCCCATTGATTGTTCTTGATAAATCTTTTCATAAGACACATATTTTAATTGTTAAACAAAAACTTCCTTTTGCTCAACCATCACAGGCGCAAAGAACCTCTTCCTTTGCTTTGTTTCCTGCGCTCTAAATATGTGTGAAATTGTAGTTACCGCAAATGTAGCGAAAGTTATTCGCTTCGCCAAATTTTCAGATGACTATTTTTAGAAAGTTGGCAACTTTCTTGTAGAAATCAGGCAACTTTCCATATGAAATCAGGCAACTTTCTAAAAATCGGCCTGCAAAAGTGAAATTTATTGCATTGGTTGTTGTTTCTTAACACAAGAATCATTAACTTTGCGAAAGTATAGTCTCACATTGGATTTTTGTCCGTTGTTGAACCACAGAACATATTGTTGAACATTAAAATTAAGAAATAAGAAACAGACATAATACAAGAATGAAACGCTAAGGATTGGGCCATTCCAAGAATAGCCTTTCCTCAACAGAGACTTAAAATGAGGTTTACCTCAAAATCTTTAACCAAGCGTTTCCGTTCTATACTTTTTGGATATTGAGCTTAATGCTCTTGTTCTCATTATCTTGAATACCGCCAATTTTCAACGCACGAGGACAAGCAGGCAGAAGGTTCACGCTCATAAGGCGTGGACTGTTCTGTGCTTGTTGTGCGTGCAGGTCACTTGGCGGTAACCTAAGATAATAACAAGCATCTGAACGGTTGCACGCCTTTTTTTATTTTCAAACTATCATAGCAAAGCAAAAATGAATTACAAGAGACAAATAATCTGCGTCATGCTATCGCTACTTGTATGCGTAGCATTTGCAGCAAAGAAAAAGACCGCAATCAAGTTGTCACCAGAATTTGCGGAGTGGGTCTATGAATATGTAAGTTCCGAATCAAACGACAAGAGCAAAATCCAGGCGATTCTCAAGATAAGCAACCACTACAAGACGCTTCCCACGGCAGAGCAAGACAAGGCAAGGGGCATCCTTGAAGACCTGACAAACGAATTGATAAAGAGCAAAGACTACGATGCGGTATTTTCCATTATTGACCTATACGACAACGTAGTTAGCGACAACACGAAAAAGAACCCCAAAATATACTACGCCAAAGGACACTTAAACGCAGAGCTGTATGAAGACACTATCAAGGTAAAGGAAGCAATACAAGAACTACGGCAGTGCGTGGATGGCGAAGCATACATAGAATTGTTGGAAAAGAAAATAGAAAATATCCGCAACTACATACCTGCCGACAAGGGACTTGAGGGCTACTGGGTCTCCGATGCTCTAAGCGAAACGATGAAAGGCGGTGGACTCAACACCATCGAAATTCCAAAATACATAATAACGGCAAAGGAGGAAAACGGAAAGCCCTACTTTACGATTACCTCCAACAGTCCTTTCCTTTGGGGAACCTGCATCACGACAAAATTGTTTTTCAGCGACACTTACCTTCAACCGCAAAAGTCGCAAGAACTTTATGCTTTCACAAGAGACTCCATATCCGTGACATGGTCATCAGAAAAGCTGAAGAACTACGATGCCGAGCTTGTCGGACTGTCAAGAGAAGCAACACGAACCACTGCCGCCCTCGCCTCGGCATCGCTTGCGCAAAGAAACAAACACAGTTTTGCAGAAAGGCTCGTAGGCAATCTCGCTGTAAGCGCAGCGGAGGTTGGCATCAACTCCCTCATCGACACATGGACTGCACCGACAAAGAAAGTATATGTGTTGCAAGGCTTCTTCAGAAAAGGCAACGACAATATATATATAGGAGACATGAGATACTATCAGGTCTTGGCAAAAGAAGGACAGACACCCAAGACATTTGAAAACACTGAAAAGATTTCCCTCCTTAGATGGACAAAAGAAAGCGGAGTAATATTCATGTCCTTCAAAGGGTACCCACTAACGCCATACGAAACAAGCAATACCTCTATTAAGAAACAAAAGGAACAGATAGAGAAACAGAAGAAGAAAAACGAAAAAATAATCAAGGAGAACGAAGCCGCGGAAAAGAAATGCAAGAGCGGAACTGTTCCAAAGAAAAAACGACTGATAGAAGTGGACGAGATAATTCCATGTTGGAAGGACATCAGAGATGATGCCACCACGGAATATGGCAAGGCATACTTGGAATGTAAGAACAGCAAGGACAAGACTGCGTTCATCACCGAATGGAACAGGAAACAGATAATGAAGTTACGCGACTACGACGCAAACCACTAACCTAAGCAAAAGGATTATGAGAAAACTTATAATATTGGCACTATTATATGCGCCATCAATCCATGCCCAATCGCCAGCATTGGGTGGATTCACGAAAGAAGACATAAAAGAGCGCGACGCCTTGAATAACGACAAGTCTACTCCCATGGCTGCGGAAAAGGCAACCAAGGAGTGGAACATGAATGGCGGACTGCATTTCGAGTCAGGCACGAACGGCACACGCTCCGGCTACAGTAACAGAACAAAGCGGACGAATTCCTCCACAGGGACAAAGAGCAATTCCTACTCAAGAGATTTTCTTGAGAGAAGGCGAGAGGCAAGGGAAAGAGCAAGAGAGGAAGCCATTCGCAAGGAACGTGAGAGGAAAGAGCGAATAGCAAGAGAGAATGCCGCTGATTTCAGAAACGGGTATAACGCAAAAATGGCATCATCCTCAGCATACTATGAAGAAAAGAGGAGAAATGACAGATACAGGATGGGGGAAGGCGCAAGGAAACTCGATCAGGAAATACAAGCAAAGAACTATGTGATAAGACGCGAAATAAGACAAGACTCTCACAGCATAAAAGACGAAAACGAACTATTGGACATTATGCAGAACGGCATAACATCCCCCGACCACGTGAGAATGCACGTGAACCAAGACGGATATTATGACTCTGTCATTGACAAGGCTCTCATTTCCGACAAAGTGGAAGAAGCGAAAGCTGCAAACAGGCACAAGAAGGAGATTGAAGACGCAAAGCAGAAGGCAAAGGATTATATCGAGAGTCTGAGAAGAAACAACTTTGACTTCAACTCACTTCTTTCTGTCATTTCCAAGGCAAAATCCACAGAAGAGAACAATGGCAAGCTCACGGAGAAGACTGTAGGAGAAGACAACAAAGCAGGAACGGAAAACGAAAAGGGCGATAGCACCAAAACAAAGAGGAAACGTACGTATGAGGAGTACGTATACGAATTAAACCTAAATGGTGGCAACGACTTCGATGACGATGATTGGATTACCTTCGAGGAAATGCGCAAGAACAAAGAAGAAGGAATGAGAGATGAACTAAAAAAGGAACAAGAAAACAACAAAAACAATTAATTATGAAAATACTAAAATTAATTATCTTATCATTGCTGGTATGTAGCCATTGCTACGGACAAAACAGTGGCAACCAAAAATACAACGCACAAAAAGCGAGACAAGAACTGGCTCATATTGAAGCATTGAAAGACTCTATTGCGAAAGTTAAAAAGGCAAAGCAGGATTCATTGCGGAAAGACAGACTAAAAAAGAGTATTGCAGCTGCTACAAATAAGAACAACGGACAATGCTCTCCCGAATTAAGAAAATCAGAAGCTGGGCGTGAACTCTGCAAATGGCAAAAAGAAAGCAAAGTGAAAGCGGATTCAACAAGGAGAGGAAATGGTCCAAAGATTCCAAATGGTGGACAAGGAAAGGGTGGTGACAACAAAGGCAAGAAACCACAACCTGCCAAGAAAGAAATTCCAAAAGGGAAAACGAGATGCAGTGCATGTAAAGGTGAAGGATGGTATGGACAGAGCAAAGACAAAGAAGAAGCACGTCGTCATCCTGCCACATTCACCGATCCATGCAACTACTGCAATGGTAAAGGCTATTATTAACCACAGTTGAAATCGCTAAACTACACCGAAAACCATAGTTCCACAGGGCGGGCAACAGTTGCCCACACTGTGGGCACTGGTCAAACCGGTGGTTTGGAACATGTGGCTCACCTGGCGATTGGGATATTTTTATTATGTCTCCTTAAATTAGCAGATTTATTATTTTACAAGAAAGCAAGTCATTGGATAACAATAAATTATCCAATGCTTGCATATGTCAGAAAAATCACTTACCTTAGTGCTGCTAAAAACTCAAATAAAGAATATCTGACATATGGCAAAGGTAAATATAAAATCTGAGAAAATCACTCCTTTCGGAGCATAAATTTCTTCTCGTATTTCATAAGGGCTGTGTCATCCGTGTTCACCAGCTTATCGCCTACGTCTAGAATCAAGAAGTTTGTGTTCCACTTTACCGCCGTATGCGCCAAATGGACAAGGACGGCAAGAAGTTGGTGGTTGAATTTGTATACAAGCATGCCGTATGACAAACTTTCTTTTGGATAGACCCATTTTTTTTCGAGGCTTTTGAATCTCAATCCCCAATGGGGAAAGGCAAGAAGCTTCATCAGTCCATGCTCGCCGTACTTGTTGTTCAGATGGAATGTTCCCCATACAAGCAATGATCCGAGCGTGAGTCCCAAGCCGATGCAGACCAATTGATCCGCACCAGCCATATAGAGGACGACCACAAGGAAGAAGACGACAAGCAGTCCACCTGCGAAGATGAAGAGGTACTGTGCCTTCAGTCCCTTGAACTCAACCGAATGACCGATGCCCTTGTTGATTGGGTAGTCAGCCATAAGTCTTATACCTTATTATATTATAGGAAGAACGAGCGGAGGATGGTTGCGCTCACGATGAGGAAGATGCAGGCTCCGAACCAGCTTGCGGCAGTCTTGCTCGTGTCGGGGTCGCCAGATGAGAACTTGCCATACACCTTGATGCCTCCGATGAGACCCACCACGGCACCGATGGCGTAGATGAGCTTCGTGCCCGGGTCGAAGTAGGAGGTCACCATGCTTGTTGCCTCGTTGATACCTGCAAGTCCGTTGCCTTGCGCAAATGTCTGTGATACGACTGCGACAATCATCGCAGCGAGAAGAATGATTCTGTTTTTCTTGTTCATAAATCGTTTTTTTTCTGTGCCTTGGGGATTGGATTGTCCCGGCTGGCGATTGATACTTTTGTTTACTCATGCGGCATGATGCCGACTTGTGGATTCAGTGGCGAGCTGAGATTTTAGCCGTAGTCTTTCTTTTTCATTGGCGTACTCTTAATTTATTGTCAGAGGCGATACGACTTGAGACCTTCATCGAATGCAGCCTTGATTTCGGCTGCATAGGCATTGAAGTGTTCGTTGATGATGTTATCCACATAACTTGCAATGGAAATCTTTCCCTTGCCTACGATACTGACAAATTTAGTCACACGCTCATGAATGTCCTCGCTGATGCCAACATGTCTGCCATATCTTGCGGTAAAACCTGCATTTGCCATGAACTTGCCGACATACTGCTCAGCACGCTTTTTCTCCATTCTGTCTATTGGCTCAAATTCACCCACATCATAATTCTCATATGCTGCATCTTCATCAAAACACTCCTCCTTGTCGGAAATAGTTGACGATGTACGGTCTTGAAATGTCTCTTCAAGACAAGCGTCAATCTGTTTACCAACTTCCTCCATTGTCTCTTCATAATTTCTCATGAAAGCCTCATACAACTCCTTGGCATCTGTCGAAGTGAGTTGTCCTTTACCACAGTTTTTTGTTTTGTCTGCCATAATCATTTTTTTAATTGTTATACAAATTCTCTGCTATTGAAATACTTGTTGACTATTGAAAATCCAACCTCAACAGTTTTTGTCAGATACCTGACATATGCAATTCCATCAACGCATCTATTTTGCGTTTAATAATCTTTGAGCGTTCTGCGATTTCAGCTTGTAGCTTTTCGCTGTCCATTTCCGAGAATGTTTTGCCCACATGTGCAAATCTATCCTTTGTTGCATTGTTCTCTTCTGTTCTTTCCATAATTCTCCTTATTAAATTGTTATACAAAGTCGAGGATATTGAAGTCCTCTATACTGTCTGACACCTTAAACTCTTTCTTTGGCTTGGAAATCTCTACAATCTTGTGAGTTTGCAAGTAGAAGGTGACGTAATCATGGATGTTCTTCTTGCACTCCTCGCTGTTCTCCATGAATTTCTCATAGAATTGGTTGCCATCCATCTCATGGAAAACCTTGCCTGCATGTCTTTTCTCCTTGTCCGTTGCTTTCGGTGCCTTGACGGTATTCACAGCTGCGTCAATGTCCTCAAAACTTGACCCTTTGGCTTGTGGCACATCGGAATCTTTCTTATTGTCAGAATATTTCACACCAATATCTTCTATGCGAACATTCGTAAACACGTCATCAAGCTGTTCGTCAGAAATCCGTGCCGTACTCTTTGGAGAATCGTCAAATGTCACGTCATTATCCGATACGGACATGGATTCTGTTTGTTTTTGTTCCGTTTCTTCTTTCTTCCGCAGTTGGGACACTTTGAAAAGACTTTTGCCTACAAGTGCCATCGGGTCGATAGGCGGTTTTTTCTCCTTTTCCTTGCCGTTCGCAACTTCAAGGAGCAACTTGTTGTAAAAATAGATAGTCCAAACATTGAATGCAGCCAAGACTATCAAGAATATAGTTTCCATTGTCATGCTTGTTCCTTTTTGTTACACATTCCAATCGTCAATCTCTTTTCTCAGCAAGCCGTTGATTTCTTCCTGGTTCTCTTCAAGATGTCTCTCAAGAATAAGGTCGATGTAACCACCGACTGTCAACTCATGCTTTGCGAGCACACTGACTATTCTTGAAATTCTCCTGTGTATCTCACGGCTGATATAAACGCATTGACGAGTCTTTATCTCGTTTCGCTTGAAGAATGCCGAATCGTAACTTTCCGAAGAAGCCTTGGGAGGCTTGCGTGAAATTGGCGACTTATCGGTCTGCGAGCATTGGGACTTCCTGCCAACCTCTTCTTTCTCTTCGGTATCTTTCACTTGGGATTGGGAAGCTCCGTCAAGAATGGATGCCGTTGTCGTGCCAATCTTGCTCTTGCCAATAGAGGCAATGAGCAGATTTTCATCTATTGCGTCAGTGTTGATTTTTCTGCTTACCATAGGCTCATGTCTTTATGATTTCACAAATCTCGTCGGACAACTCCTTGATGCCACTCCCTCGCAACAGGTTTGGGTCTGATGGAAAGATGGTGGAACGGAACACTGCCTTTCTGTTCTCCGACAGCTCTCTTCTGAAACGTTTGCTGTCTGGCAGTCGTGTGTTGAGAACCGAATAGTCGAGAGACTTGAACATACCTTCATATACATCATACAAACTCGTGCGTTCTCGTTTGTCAACCATTGTCCAAAAGAAAGCAAGTTTCTTGGTGACCGACCAACCCTGTGTCAAAAAGTTGTCGTGGAACAACTGCATGAAGCTCATTGCGCTTTCTACAACAAAGCGGTCTGCGCTGACGGGTACAAAGATGTAATCCATCTGAGACAAGGTCTTCATGACGCCCTCACTTTTGATAGTCCCAGGCATGTCAAAGAAGATGAAGTCAAGTTTAACCTCTGTTTCATTCAACACTGTCTCTGCGTCGTCAAGCGCATTGACAGCATTGCTTCTCGTTACGCTGAAGGACTTCTTGCCCAGCTTTTTGAAATGCTCACAGGCTTGCGCCTTGAAATAGTCGCTGCTTTTGATGAGTTCCAGTTCCTCGTCTCGCAGGTCTGCAAGGTTGTATTGTGGCTCGTCACAGTCTATGACCGCCACATTGTAACCCTTGACATTGTGAAAGTAGTTGGCTACAAGAGCCGTGATGGTGGACTTTCCTATTCCGCCTTTCTGTGTTGCGAACGCAACAAATCTTGTCTTACTCATATCGTTAACTTTTTAAATTGTTGATTACTCGTTTCTATGATTTCCTGCCAATTCAAAGATATGAACACTTTGATGTCCATGTCTATCGGTCATTGCTCCATTATGGAGACCTTGAACTGTTGCAATGTTTCATCATTTCCATACGACAGTACGACAGTGAATCAGTAAGTCTGTACGTCAGTGGAGCATCATGGATGCAAAGAGACGCTGCAATAGTGACAGGCTTATTCGTTGCTGCAAATGCTTGTTTCATCATATTTTCAAATCATTGGTTCAATGTTTGGCTGCAAAATAACAACGAAATTTCCGAAAAACAATGGTTTTCAAATCCTGTGGCAGCATGTTGCCGATAGTTGCAGTGGTTGTCTGGGGTAACATTGTTACAAGGGCGCATTTTTAGCCGTAATTTTGCCCCCGAAAGGCAAAGCAATGGATAGCGCATCCATATCGTTCCGACAAGAACAAGGCTTGATGCTCCGCAAAGGACAGGATTTCCCGAACAGCTTCCATTCGGGATGGGACAGCTTCTTACGAAGGCTAACTTCAATCCACCCTAAGCGGATTTTTATGTCCTCAAAGACATAGCAAGGTATGTTTTGAGTTACTCAAAACCTTTGGAGTTACTCTCCAAAGACCTTGCCCTGCCGGGTTGGTAGCCTCTCCGAAGTCGGGCTCCCCATGTTCCAATCTGACGATATGTTACATAAACTTATAATTTTTGGGAATTACGGTAGCAAAGACAGAACAAAACTCGACATCGAAGTTTGCTCCTACAGAAAAAGGATGGCAAGAAATACGATCCCACCATCCTTTACATGAAATTTTTATGAAATTGAACCTTATTACGCTTGTTACACTTGGTTTTTTTTACACATTGTGAAAACGCTTTTCCAATTCATGCATTCGTTCCAAGAGTTCCTTGAATGTTGGCTTACCGCCAAATATCATGGACGAGCATATGCTCTTGTAGGCTTGTTCCCATGTTGCCTGTATCTCTGAGGGAGGAACAAGTACTATTCGTTTTCTTACATCGGGAGTATAGTCCATGCCTCTGACGCTTGTGAATACCTCTCGATGATGGCGAATGGATTCCCAAAGATCATCATCACCGATAGCTTTTAGCGCAAAGTCTTCATCCATCATTTTTGACAAATCATATAGGTGTCTTGACTTGCGTTCCGCTATATCACCCCACCCTTCCACAGAAAACAGTTCATGCAAGAGGAACGCCTTTTCAAGGAAAGTCTTGCTTGCCAATGCCGTTGTCACTTGGCTGTCAACAAGTGTAGTTTGAATGGAAGGGAACAATTCTTCCACCATGCTTCGGATATAAGTTTGTTCGTTTGGTTCAAGCAAAGACCTTGCACCTCTATTGAGGTTTCTATTTTCTGAGCTGTACTATTCATATACTTACCAATTTTGTCACAAAAAACACATTTTTATGTGACAAGATAGTATTGTCATAAGTTGTACATTTATGCAAAAAGGATGGCAAGAGTATGAATCCTACCATCCTTTTCGATTGTGTACTGAGATTATATAATATCTCAACTTGACAAATTCATTATGCTACGGCTAAGTGCAATAGGATGCCCATTACAAATTCTCTCAATGCAGCCCAAAGACATTCTTGATATTTTTTTGACAAAAGCAAAAGATTCTACAAGAAGAAATAGAAATGAATATATCAAAGCGAATGTGCCACTATTGGTAGAAAGCATAAATGAAGTTTATTGAGCTTGCAATAATTATAACGAAAAACACTTGACCTTAGTTCTTTATCTTAAAATTAGGCGATATATAGAAGAACGATTAAAGCATTTCTATTAATGAATTGAAATTCACTGGGTCATTATGTCCTGGATCATGTTTTTTAAGGATGGACATCGTTACCTCTATAATGTTGTCTAAATAGGGGATACTCCATGTTCCCAAATTTTGCCTTGCATAGTAGTTCGAATAGTAGACAGAATTCCTTATCTCTCTGCTATATTTATTTTTATATTCTTCAGCTTTATTCCTTACCTTTCTATCAGGGTCATTTTGAGCAGATTCGAGTAATGCCTTTAGTTGATTTGAATACTTTTCGTAGTTGCTCAGCAAATTGGGCAATTGTTTGAATTTCTCTTTCACTGATGCAGTTTTTATCTTGTTAAAGTCATCAATGCATCCTTGGATTCGTTTGGCATCATATTTGAAATACAAACGACCATTTGCATATTTAGCAGAAGTTTCATCCGCTGTTTTTTGCATTTCAGACATTGACAGGAGCGTTGTGGACATAGTCAAGCTATCTGCTTTATGCTGTTGTTGCATAGATGCAATCAGCGCATTCTTTTCTCCAATAATAGCTACTTTCTCCTCTATATCCTTTTTATTATTTCTTATAACATCATCCAAATACTCTTTCTCTTTCTGTAAATTCTGGATAATAGAATTAAGAGAAGTGCAGCTATCTGCTAAAGTTTTCGTGCTATCGGACAATAATTTTATGTCATCACGAAATTTGTCATACTTTGCAGCAGAAATCTTTACTTCATCCTTGTCCTTCTTGTTCTTTTGAGCATTTGTAGAAACTGCAAGAAGGCAAAGCAAAAGCGTATAGATAATCCTAAATGACTTTTCCATTTTCCTTGTTTGTTTATTCATTCCATGTATAGTTTTCTGCAGATCTATCGTAATAGTCCTGAGAATTCTTAAGAGATTGTGCATGTGCGGAAGTGCTAACTCCAAAAACTTTCGTTTTCTCGAACTCTTGGATTAAATCGTACACCTTGCTAGACTCATTATCATAAGCACTCTTTGTTCCGAAAGAGTACAAATTCTGCAAATTATCAACACGCCTTTTAAGCTGATAATAACAAGACAATTCGAGTTTTTGCCCCACTGAGTTTAATGCATTTACCAACCTGACGCAATTCTTTAGATATTCTTTCGTTGCCAAAGACTCTGCATTTTTGCGTTTAGAATATGCATCATTGTAGTTATTGAAAGATGTTTGCTTAGCAACATTCCAGGCATTACCATATTCACTGATAATGCTTTCTATCTTTGTAAGTACAGCAAGACTAGTAGATTCTAAAGCCTTTTTCGAACCTTGAGCAATCGTGACATTACGCAGCTTGTATATAATCTTTGTCATAACGACATGGTCACTATGACTCCATATGGATTGTCCAAATTTAGACATCGACCATTTTACGAATGCTGCGGAGAATTTTTCTGCAGAACTAGATATTGCATTGTCACATGACTTCTGGTCTATCAAAGAATCCTCTCTGTACAATGTAGCGCGGTCAGCTATAACATCAAACAATTTCTCTGCCTCTTTTAATTCCAATGTGTCTGGATTATAAGAATTAGAAAACTTTTGGATGTCGGCCGTATGCACATCTTCCGTTTTTATATTCTCAGGTGGACTTACTACTGTTTGGATAAAAAATAAGACACCACCTACTGCCACTGCTATTGCAATGGCAAGTATCAGCGATTTTATAAGAGATCTGTTCATTAGTTCAAATTATCTTGATTATTATTCCCTTTAGAACTTCCCTTGCTACCAGAGTTACTCTTGTTGGTAGTTTCCTTGTTATTGGAATTTCCTTTGTTATTAGAATTTCCTTTGCTACCGGAATTACTCTTGTTGGTAGAGTTCCCTTTGCCGTTTGAATTTCCTTTGTTGTTGGATGGTCTATTATTTTTACTAGTAGTTTCAGAAACTACGGATGATGAATGATTTGAATCATAGTCTTCAACACCGTTAGAAGAATCGGATGGTATGTCGTTTTCTTTTGCGTCTTGCTTAGACGCAAAATCTGTGTTTAGATATTTCTCTACATCTATACTTCCATCAGTTGACCATACTCCCTTTTTATTATTATTCTCTTCAACAATCTTATACAGACGTTCCCATTCGTTGATATATTTCAGGTCAGAATGATCATCTATGAACTTCTTAAGTTCTTTGAATTGAAAATCCCGAATCATTGCGTACACTCCTTTTAAGTCGGGGAATTTCTCCATTTCTGACTCAATCCATTTTGTATTATTCTGTCGCAAATACTCTACCGCTGACTCCCAATCAGATGTAGAATCATCATACTCATCACTTGCGATTTCTGACTCCTGTGGTTTGTCAGATGGGGATATATACTGATATCCATAATAACAGCATGCAATGATTACAACAAATATCCCTGTGTATACTAGATACTTTAACCACGGGGTACCTTTTCCGTGGTGTTCTTTTGAGGAATTCCCTTTTCTTTCTTGACTTATATAATCTTCTCGTCTTACAGACATTGCATCTCTTCCGATAGGAGGCATCGCTGCTTGTTTATGAGCACCTTTAAGTCTATTTGTTCTTGTTTCAGACGGAGTCCCTTCGAATTGGAATCCGGGAATCTCTGAGCCTTTAAGCTTATATTGTGTTTTGATTACAAACTCGATGGTTCGAACGTCAGGAATCTTCGTTTCAATGCAGCATTTATATTCATGGTTCTCAGGTTGGAGTTCTATAACGAATTCTCCTTTCTCATTTGGTTGGGTAAGATCTAATGTGCCATTGAATGGCTCATAAGTTTGTAAATCAACACGACAAGATACACAGTTCAAGTCATCTTCTCTGAAGTAAAAGACAGTTGGGTTCTTACTATCATCCACCCAATGTTTTCCAATAAATATGGGTCGTACTTTCAGTGTTTTCCCTGTAACTTTGTCAACAACTCGAAACAACTCAAGACGAAAGGAACGACGGCAATCTTCCTTTTGTATCAACAAATCTTTACTACATGTTCCTTGTTTTTCCACAGGAACATAGCCAGAACGTGTCCATATAACTCGCACCAAGGTACCTTCTGTCACTCTCAAAGAATCTGTCCCCAAATTGTGCTTGAAGCCATACAGTTCAGCAGGCAAGTCTATCACAAAGCATTTTTCAAGCCTTGTGTTAGACAAGTCATGCGCATCAGAAACTTGCAGTCCACTTTCTTTGTCTATCAAGAATACTGACTTGTACTTGCTATACTCTGATTGATAGAGGTAATCTTCCAATATCGAACTCTGTGTGTACACAAGTTCTGTTCCTTTACCATAGTAGCGTACAGCATAGGTGTCCCCAGAGCTGACAGAATAGCTTGGGTTGTTGGTTGTTTGGTAAGGCTTTTCGAACAGATTGTCTAGTTCTGCCTTTTTGTCCTCAACATCGAAAGACAAGATTTCTTCAACCTTTTGTATTATTGAAGACAACTCTCCCTTGGGAAGAAGAATGTCTTTATGGATGAAAATCCATGCACTCTGATAATCATTTCTGCCTGCAATAGGTTGCATAATGCAATAGAAACATCCATTACTTTCGAATTGGATGAAATGAATTGGAACTGAGGCAGAATTGTTTGTCACCTTCTTCAATTCAGCCCCAGTATCACGCACTACCGAAGACCATTCATCATCATTAAAACGATAAATGGCTCTAAAACCGCTTGTGCGGTTATTAGCTTTTGTCGTATTAATAACAATACCTAACTTATTCTTTTCCATATTATTTACCAAACATTCTTGTTAATTTACCTAATCGGCCGGCTCTCTCTGCATAGGAGCGTTCCTTTATTTCTTCTATTATACAATGTGTCCACTCCTTGTCAAACATACACAGATTTTGGAAACAGACTTTTCCGATAGAGAACGGAAATCTTGATACCCGGCCACCATTTATCTCTTTCTTTTCGCATATATCAACAAGTCCTCCATAAAGACCTTTATAGTATGTTTCGATGTAATTCGCAAGATGTGTACCTAACTCTGACTCATCAACATTAGCTTTATCAACTTTAGTAACAATCATATAGACACCATCTGTAAATTCATCAAATATGTCCATTTCATTTATGTAGCTAATGGCTGCCTGAAGATAAGAGTCTTGACTCATGCTTCTAATCTTTTTGTCTTGTGCACCATATTCAACAACAAAGAAATGAATCTTACGATTGTTGGTTCTGTTTTTAACAAGGATGTTGTCAAGAGTATTTATAGCATCCGCCTGTTCTTGTCTCTCAAATGGCAAACCTGAGGCTTTGAGATGCATACATGTAAACAATTCACCAGACAAATCAATAAATGCTAACTTATGCTCACGACCATCTTCACCGACAAGAGTAAAACGCATCTCGTAGGTATCTTGTACGTCTGTACGGGGAGGTAAAACAGAAACGGCTTCTGGGTCGAACAAATCTGCTAATTGCATCATATATGCCGCACCTTGACAATTTCCATCAGGATGCATTGCCTTAACATTGGTTCCATTCTTCGCCGCACTCATAATAGCACCCAAGGCACATGTTTTCCCTGATGATGGAATGCCCCAGAAATACACCTCGGTATAATCTTTTTTAATTTCCTCCAAAGGTTGCGCAGGTGGCAGGTCTGGAACATCACTTGACTGAAAATCTATCAATTTGTCAATAAAAACTGAGTCTATGCCGCTGATATTTTCCAAATCATCATACTCGATAATTCCTTCATTACACAGAGTCTGAACGATTTCTGCCTCCATAATATTATTGTCATCACCAATAACAGTTGCAATATCATGAGATGAAATTCTGTTGGAGTTAAGGTATGTTTTCAGCAACTCTGGTATCTTGAGGTCAGGACGGTTGCTATTATAGCCTTCTCTAATCGCCGAGATGACCAAACGTGTTCCGTTACCGCGCCTCTTTTCTCTTTGCAATTCGTTGATTTTTGCGCGTGCTTCTGTAACATGCGGACTCCTTGGATTCTCACGGATAAAAGTGCGCAATGCTTCTATGTCCGATTTGTCTAGAGAATCCCATTCATTTTCGATTTGGATTTTGTTGTCTTCTCTTATTAAATCGGAAATTCTGCCCCTAGCGGCATCAGTGAACTTACCAGAAGGATACTTTGAAAGATATTCTTGAAATGCCGATTTTGTACCAGCAGCAAGTGCCCTTTCCCAATCCTTGTCTTCTACTTGAGCAATTTGTGAAATTTGCTCCTCAATAGCTTTGCGTAATGACGGCGTAAGATCGCCTGTATCACGCATATCGTCCCAAGTAATCACGCCCTTGTCTACATACTCCGCAAGTTGACGTGGACTATACTCGGAAAGATTGTCTAATATGTTGTCTTTTGTATTCATAATCAAAATGAGTCGTATTTACTTCTATTAGTCCCTTGCTTTTTGTTTGCTTTATCTATAGAAACTGATTTGTGATAATTTCCCTTTCCAAAGAATGTCTCAATATTTCTTGAATGGCGTTCTTGTACGAAGTATGGGCACAAAAGCAGCAAGTAGCAAATAAGCAATGTCGTTATCGCTAATGCGTTTGGAGCCTTTGCTTCTTGATATAAGCTTTTCAAACTTGTTAGTCCGTTCAGTGCTTTCTCTTTATGTATGTTTGCTGTGGAAAATGGATCGACATCCGTTTCAGAAGAAATACACTTTTGAGAAATTGTGTTTAAGGATTCTGTCCATTGTTCTATTGCTCCCTCAATGGTGGAGATGTTTCCGAAAAGAAAAACATTCCATACAGAAGGAGAATCACTAACCTTATTAATCCAAATTTTTGCCTCATCAATGGATTTTCTTGTCGAACTTTTCAAGTATAGTGACAACTCAGTAATCCTATTATTTATGAGTTGGTCATCGTTAACTGTTGATGTTAAGGAAGACTTAAGTTGCTCTATTCTGGAATCCGAATACGAGTCATAATCTGAAAATATACCCAAAGAAGCCTTAATTGATTTGTCAAACTGCTGGATGATTTCATCTTCCGAACTTTGAACTGTCCAAAAATGTGAGAAAGGAACACCAACAATAATAATAATAAATGGAGAACATGCTACTAATATGCGTTCCCAAATAATACTCCTGTGAAACTTCTTATCCACACCCTTTAGAACTTGCGCCCCTAATACAGTAAGAACAATTAAAAGGACACAACATCCCATGGTAAATAAACCTGCGCAATAATTACCAACGGTGTAGTATGTCGCTCCCATGAAAACGACATACGCAATAAAAATCAGTGCGAGGAACGCCACAATGTGTCCCCACGAAAATCTAAGTTTTCTATTCATATCTATCTTTTTTGCGGAAGTAAACGTTCTAGTTCTTCTATCTTTTGTTTATACTCTGCTATCTTTCTGCGAATAGCATCATAGTCAGTTTCATTTCCTTGGGATGTAGGCGTATCAGTGTTTGCACTCGGAGGTGTGTCTACTATAGGTTGTTGCCTATTCGCCGCCGACTCATCTCCTTCACCTTCTGGTACAGGTTTTGTTTTCCGTTCTGGCGGTTCACTGAAGTCACCATTTTTAACAGCCATCAAAGCCTTGTCAACCAAAACCATAGGGGGAATATATCCGTAAACATCAGCACCAGTTTTATAAAGTACATTCCGTGCTTGCGCTACAGTTATGTCCTTTTTAAGCGATTTCATCAAAGCTATAGTTCCAGTAACTATTGGCGCAGCCATGCTTGTTCCATCACATGATTGAAAGGTGTTAGAAGGAAATGAGCTATAGATACCTTTGCCTGGAGCTGAAATATCGGAACAAGGACCATAATTCGTGAACACTGTTGGATATAGCCTCTTATCAACTGCTGTTACAACTATAGAAGAAGCGTTGCGATTCTCTGGTGGAATACTTGTAAGAATGTCGTCATTTCCTGCAGCAAATACAAGAATTGTATTTTTCTTGGCTGCAAGCTTACAAACACGAGCCCATAAGAAAGCTACATTTTGGAATTGCGTCTTGGCAATTTCTGCTTGTTGTTCAACAGGCAGCACATTCAAACCTTTGAAAGAAGGACCGATGGATATGTTTACAACATCTGCATCATGGTGAAGTGCATACATTACTCCTGCAATGAGAGCCGACAAAGGACACTGCTTATTGTCAAATACCTGTATAGGCATTATCTGGCAGTTGGGAGCAACACCTGAAGCCCCCTTTGAAAAGTAATCTGCCGAACCTACTGCTAATCCTGCAGTATGTGTACCATGTCCTTCTCCAAGACTTAGAGCATTATTTTGGGTAAAGACATTGTATGCGTCAACAATTCTTCCCTTAAACATAGGGTGACTTGCTTGAATGCCATCATCTACAATGGCAACTTTTACATCTGAGCTACCTTTTGTATATGTCCATCCTTGCTTAAGATGTATCGCATTCAAATGCCAACCTACATTTTCTGTCGAATTACTGATTTGACCATGCAGTTCATACACTTCCTCGTCAAAAACAATGAACTTATGATTAGGAATTTTACTGTTTATGGTCTTGCGAATTTGGTCACGTTCGTTTTCTGGAATCTGTATGACAAGCAATTTTACTTCCTTGTCGTATCCAATAATGCTATACTTATCATCTGGATACGCTTGTTTGAAGTCACGTGCCAATGCATCTACATTGTCGTTCTCATTTTCCATATACAAAAACAGGCGATTGGCAATGATATTGGGTACACCAGGTTGCTTGACAATAGGCGGTTCTTCACCACCTTCGCCCATGACTGGAGCAACAACCGTATTGTCATCAGGCAACTTGCCGTCACTTCCGGTAATCGGTCTTACCGCTCCATTATCATCAACACGAGAACCATCCGCTCTCGTGATGGTATCAATAGGAACAACGCCGTTTACAGGCGAATGGTGGCCACAGCCTTTTAGTAGCCATGATAGCAACCAAATCAACAATATTATAAGAAGCAGCCATAACAACCATTTTAAGCAACCTTTGCCAGTCCACAATCCTGCAAACCACAGCCACCATCTTTTGTACCAAGGCAAAGTTTTCTCGTATTGGGCGAAAAACACTTTATCCTCATCTACGAGAATATTGTTTGGAGATATGTTCCATCCTGTAAACTTGTACCCTTTGTTAGGTGTAACTATAGGTATTTCTCCACTTGACAAAGTAGTGTTGGCAGCTTTTCTAAATGAAGACGAACCTTCAATAGAACCATGTTCACCTGCTTCAAAACGGCAATTGTAGAAAACATCTTCTGGTTCTGTCGTAGGTTCTTCTGTTGGAGAACCTAAAGGGATTGAAGGTTCTGGAGATATTGGAGGAATAGCAGGCGTTTCTGAAACGACCTCGTCATATTGGGCAGTAAAAGTCATGTTGGAGTTTACTCTCTGACCAATAGGCGAAGGTATCCACCCTGTAAAATTCCAGCCCTCACAAACATCCACTGTAGGTATATCCAATTTTGAAAGTATCGATCCTTCGGCACGACTGATGGTTTTGTCAAGTTTTGAAATTGTTCCATGTTCGCCAGCATCGAATGTAATCTTATATTTCTTGGTGTATTCAAAGTCGTGAATCACGGAGCCAACAACCTTGTGCTGACGCACATCAGGAGTCATACCCCATGCTACAAGATACACCTTGTCATCTGTACAATATACCCTATCTTCACTGACATATTTAATTGCACCTGCCATAATCTGCAAATCCTCTCCACTTAAATCCATAATAGAGGACTTGTATATTTTCATGGTGTCATCAAGTATTCCCTTATATCTGTCATACTCTGCTCCTGACAGTTCACTCAAACGGGTGGGATGATTCTGCCATTTCTCTATATGCCAACAAATCTGATCTTCATCATCCATATATTCAGGAGTCGCAAGGAAATGTTGCAGATTTATAGGTATAACCCTTTTGACAACACTAAAAACACTGTCGTATCTCTTGTACATGGGGTCGTGACCGATACCTTGATAGTCGGTAAAATCAGACACCTCTGTATAGCAGAGTTTTTGTTTTCCAAAGAATGAATGTCCTGCCATTTATTTATCCTTTATATAAAATTTCACAAGCATCAATGATTGTTTTAATTTTAGCATTGGCTATTGGGTCAACATGAGAAATGTCACTTGCATATAGCAGACCAATTGTTACCAAATTCTCCCATCGTTGGAAGTTGTCCCAAAGTGGAAGTTTCATTAATGTTGATTTGTCAACAGTATCTATATCGGAGGCGGCATCAAATGCGCTCAAAGTTTGTAATAATGGTTGCGGTTTTCTAACTACATTCCATGCTGAAGAACTCAAATCAACTTTAATGTGACACTTATCTGCTTTCGCACGAATATTGTCAACGTCCTCATCGTTAATATATTTGCGCCCTACAGAACTTACAAAGTTGTTGAGTGTCAATGAAGCATAATCAGCTATAGCGTTTGGTTGCTCATTAAGACTGAACACTTTACAATAGCGGTCTATTCGTTCAGAAAGGATACGTTTCATCCCCAGCTTTTTCAGTAATGCTGATAACATAAAGACTACTTCATCTGAATGTGGAAGCATAGGCTCAAGAACCTTAACCTTGTTGTTGATATAGGCATTCCAATAATCAACAATGTGTTTGGTGACAACATCCGCCACAGTTGTCAAAGTTTCCGTTTCACTCGAAACCACCTCTGCAATGGTACAGCCACGTTCTTTTAACGCTTCTTCTAATCTCGCTTTTTCGCAGCCAAAGAAATCGCATAATTTTTGAATGTTCGTTTTCTTGTTGTCCGATGGATTAATGTCCGCTTGTTTGCGTATAAAGTTTATTATAGAAAAATCTTTGGGAGTATCGGTATGGCAGATGATAATATTATATGCAATGTCTCGCAAATCACCAACTGGCACCATGAGGTTGTCTATGATATGACCGAATATCTCTGGTCTCTCGCCAACACTTAAAATAAGGGACATTCTTATATCACTGGCTATCTGTTTTACCTTTTGATTCTTTGCCTCCTTATCTTCTGGCTCAAAATAAACAGAAAGTGCATTATACATCTCTGACTTTATTTTAGCTAATTGTGCAAGGTATTTCTTTTTTCTTGCATCTTCGAGTACACTTGCGATAGCGTCAAGATTACGAATGATGGCCTTTGAACCATCATTGTTGATGGTAGCAACATCATTCCAAGTCTGTTCGGGATTAGCAAAATGACGTTGCACAAAGGCATTCTTAAGAAAGCTTTGTTTCAGATTTTCGAAATAGTCAGGATAATCAGCATACGTGTGAACACTTTTCTCTTCTGACTTGACTGCACCATCACTATAGCCATCAAAAACACCATTCTTTCCAGACCAGTAGAAATCACGTAATGGATAAATGTTTTGGAAAGCAGCGGTTCGGAACAGTCCGCCTGTTTTCACCCAATTATCAAGCCACTTGTTAGGCTTAATAATTTCCGGAAATACGGTATCGAACCTGTTCCAATGTGTATCAAGTTTGTCTATGTTTGAGGAATTGTCTGTCTTTGTTCTCTCTAAATCGATATTGAATTTTGTTGCAACAAAGAACAATGGTGCAATACCATTTGTGTCATTGAGCATATTGGCTCGTTCCTCTGGTGTAGAACCAATATTGTCTTCAATCCAACTATTTATTGTTTCTCCAATGGTAGCTTCCGCCTTTTGGTCGTTATGATGACAGAATAACACACTACTGATTCTCAATGAGCGAGAGTACTTGTTGAATAAGTAGGCTACTTTTCCTCTTCTAAGAATCTTGGGAAGAACTGTATGAATGTCCTTCTCCTTGTATTTCTCACGAGAACGAGCACCAGGGAAATCGAGAAGATCAAGTTTATGTAAGAATTTCCTATCATCTGCAACCGAAGGCGGCAGTTCAAAGGTAAGTTCTGCAATCAGTGCCGAAAGATTTCCTTTATGAAAATCATGAGCAAGGATATTCCCATTTGAATCATATACATCTGTATAAATTTCATCATATCCAGTATCTATCTGTACACCGCAAACAGTGTCAAGCCATTCTATCTTCAACAATGTTCCTTTTTCACGGAGCACTGCAGCAAATGGTATATAAATATCTGTTTGAAAGTTAAGCTTCTTATATTCATTAATGAGGACACTGAACAAGTGACTCAATTCACTATTCCTGTTCCAAAGAAGACTGAATATATTAACCCATTTGTCATAGGAAACATATTGAATTACAGGAGCAACTATCTTACAAAAGTTTGATTGATTTACACCAGCCGCAGCATTCCCTATTACATCGTGGATGTAATCTGTAATATCCTTGACATCGTCTTCGTCAATTTCATTTTGTACAACAATCTTTGATGCCCAAAGACCATTCATATCTTCAAGAGCCTTGTTTATATCATCATAACGCAATACGCTATCTTGATTGATTTTAATGTCATTATAATACGAATCAGCCAAGAGAAGGATTATGTCCACAACAGACAAGTTGCGTACCTTTACAAAGTCACTCATTGTAGAACAACCTTGGCTAAGAGTAAAACGAGTGATAACACCAGTTGATTCTATCTTGGCATTGTTTCCACCACTTGGATTTATATCATCTATGAAACTATATGATTTTCCTGCATTAGTGATGACAAAAGGCGAGTTTGGAGAAGACAACAAACTACTCATCAAATAAGATTTACCTACCTGACTTTCGCCATAAGCCGCTGCAGAACAATTCTCTTCCAAGGCTGCATATATGCGCTTGAGTTTGCGGCGATATTCCTTAAAAACATCGTATGGAAAAGACTCCTTTCCAAACTCTTTGGCCCATGCAATAGAGCCGTCAACCAAATCTATATGTTGCTTTATATCTTGTAGCATAATTTCATTTTTAGAGATTAGAAATCAAACGCACCTGAGTCAAGCCAATATTGTTCGTCAACACCAAGGCTTTGGATGTGTATTTCAAGATTACCATCCATTATATCATTACCATTTTTATCCGTTATTGCTGAAATGGAAAGATTTTCCTTGTCATCCATGTCACGCTCAATTGTTATCTTAAATGGCATTCGTTTTTTCAAAACATCAATGGCTTCATTTACAAGTCCTATTACTTTTGCGTCAGTCGGACAGTCTTCGTCATTTATAATGGCCTTTTTCCGAATTTTGTCTGCCATCTTATGACGGTTAAAGTCTATTGAATACAAGGCACGACTTGGATATGAGTCCATCCCTATTTGACGAACATGGAGTGATTGGGGAATACTACTAATAGTCAAGTCACCTCGGTACTTGTCTGGTGTTATGAAGTATTCAATTGGTTGTCCTTCACGAGAAGCTTCAATATAATTCACAGTTGACTTCAAATTCTTTTTCAGCAAATCTAAATTGATGATAAACTTATTCAGATTTGAAAGTTCCGAGGCATAATGTCCTATTACACCACCCATAGCCACAATAGTCTTTGCATTCTTTATATAGCCAGTATTCTCTCCAAACGGATACCAATCCCCTACGTAATAATCGTTGAGAACAATGAGTCTATTTGGTGAAACTGAGTAATATTTAAGGAATATATCCCTTATCACAGGAAGTGAAGCAGGACGTCCTGAGAGTAATACGACATCGCAAGCATAGGAATACATGATGGTTGCAACCTTCTTAAGCAAAGGCTCAAATTCTTTACGAACAACTTCTGAAACCATCTCTTTGTTAAATTTCCAAGAAAGTGATGTGATGTCAATGTTCAATCTTTGTTTGAATTCCTCTATGATTGCCTCATTAGGTGGACACTCGGAAAACACATCTGAATATTTGACAATACAATCCTTGCAGCCTTGTTTCAACAACTCCAAGAAATGGCACATTAATGGTACAGAATATTGAATATTAAAGTCCTTTCTTAATATTCTATCAGCTATAGTTTGTCCATTATAATCCTCTCCAAAGAAATTCTTTATCTTTTGGCGATATTGTTGGGTTGTTAAGTCTTTTAATTCTGTCCTAAATGCACTGTTCTCATCAAGGAGCATAATATTCTTGATAAGGGCATAAAGCATATCATCTCCTGCGAAATAATAGCTATCGTAGAATTTCGGATCTGGCGTAATGGTCGTAACATCACCTTTTATATAAGTATATTTACTAATCATCAAGTCTGATGTTCCTGCACCAATGTCAATAGATCCAACAGTTATTGAAGGCTGGCTGTCACCATCTTCTATTTTTCCATAGAGATTGAAGAACTCACTGCAACATCCTTTGTATTTTTGTCCAACCTCTCCATACATATATACCAATTGGGAGCATGTCGCTTCGTCATAGTACCACAGTCCATCGTCATCTTTCATAGAGCGAACAGCAGGGACTACGTCTACCAGTTTCCCAGGATGTGGATTTTCTACAGGGCAATTATAATCGAAATTTTCCAATAAGATTACTGCATCTTTAGCACAATGTACAAGAGCCTCTCGCTCCACCCTTGACATTGCGGTAGGACAAGTTACAATAATTCTTCGTATTCTTCTTGGTATGGACGGCTTTCCAAACCCACTACGATTAGACCTGTATTCCTCGCTATTAATTTGTATACGAGCTTGCACTAACATTTCCAAGAAAGAGAATGTCATTAAAGACCGTCTGGAATAGTGGTACGAGCTGCCACTTTCTCCGGACAGATCTATACTTCCGTCACTTTTCAACTGATTTGTTATTCCACGAAGATTCAAAATGTGGTCGTCCTTTTCACCTTTTAGAACAAGAAATTTCCATTCTTCTTTATTTGGTCTCCAATCCCACAAATATCTCTTTGGACTTGAATAGGTTGACAAAGATTCCATATCATCTGCAGTGTTTGTGGCCAAATGGATAAGTGTGTTGGCTTCTTGTCCTAAACGAACCAAGCTCGGATGAACAAATTGTTTGCTGTCTTTAATGCCAAAACTTCCAAAGTCAACTTTACGAAAAGCCAAACGCATATCGAAAGGTTCGTTATGTTTGTTGATTACAAGTGAATTGTTCACTTCTTTAACAAGATTTGTATAGTCAATAAGTTCAAGCTGCCTTACTTGATTAAAATTGGTATTATCTTCTATTAAAAGTGCTGTTGTACGTGAGTTTCCTATATCAACAACCATATCAACATCCTTTATTTCGACATCGGTATCCTTGTAAAGTTTAACCTTGGGGAATAGATCCTTTTGAGCAAGATAGTTGATTAAGAATATGTATGATGCGATATACGACATTTTTCTCACGTTCGCACCTCTTAATTGAGATACACGTTGAACATTAGGATGAACCAAGTGCAACAAATAGTCATCAATATAACTCCAATTGTTATTAGGAGAACAATAGTCCATCAAATAGAACTCATTACTACATAGTTCGAAATCCATTTCGCTTCTAAACGCATCTGGAAAGACGGGGCATTCTTCATATTCGTCACTCTCGTAACGAGCTCTTGTATCGAATGCTAGAACTACATTGTACCATTTTATTCCCTTTTCTTCTCTTGTTGGGATTAATTTCATACGTACCCAATTTAATGGACCGAACTTAAAACGCTTGAGAGTGCGTTTAAAGAAATATGGGACTGGAAGCCAAGCATTTTCAAACTTGGAAAACTTGTTGTCTTTGTCGGAGAATGTAAGGCTAAATATATCGCCCCTTACACCTGGACAATTTTCATCTTCTATTCTCAATGGTAATATATCATCGCTTTTAAGCTCGTTGACATCAATTTCAATAGTAGGGTCACTTAAATAGCCACCTTTATGAAGTTTCTGTTTGTTATAATAATAGCACTCGTCATCTGTGCGAAGTTCGTACACAGGATCAAGTCGCCATTCCCCATTTTCAGTATCATACCATTCGTGATACCACATTTTGAACTTTTCTTGAGTATTTATCCTCAATGGAAACGTTATGATTTGAATACCAGAATTGGCTATTAAAGTATGCTCTTGCATAATAAAAATGATATTTATTCTATTGATTCTATAAATGCACTTGGTATATACGCCGTCACAACAGTCACCAAGTCATCCACCACAACTCCTACTCTCTGTTGCCCTTGCCATCTTGCAACTCTTCCTATCACTCCTTTGAACGCTCCATCTGTAACCCTTACCAATTGTCCTTTTTCGAACTTTGGCACTTCGACTAATGACACGATGGTATTGTCCGCATCGGAAGCACAGATGATTTTTAAACTATCCATCTGATAGTCAGGAACTATCATAGGAATCTTCTCTATTCTGCGACCAACGTGGACGTGGCGATAATAAAAACGAAGGAATGGGAGGTTTACGTTGTCGTAAACAAAAGATTTGAGTTGTTCTTCTGTACCGTAGGCGAAGAAGATATTTGGTAAACGAGACTCGGTAACAATTTTGCGCTTACCTTTTATAAGTTTTACAGTATCTGTAGTAGGATAGAAAGCAGTGATGCCTTTGGCTGTCATGTAGTCGTATGCCTTTTTCTCTCTACCGTATGTGGTACGTAAGGCATACCAATGAGGGCTATCTTCCTCTTTTTGTGCTTTAGGCTTACTTGCTATATGGGCATTTCTGGTGGACACCCCTGTTTGTGAACTCTCGGCGGAAACTGTGCTTTGAGCTTCGGGGAGGGCGTTGGAGGTAAGTCCAGCGCAAGGAGGGAATTCACCTCCTCCTGAGGTGTGTACATCTTCTGATGTCCATTCATCGACTTTCATATCGGTGCTAACTTTTTTCTAGACAGAAATCCGTTAAATTGCGACAGAAAAAAAGCGTGGAATCGTCCTGTTGTCCATTCCACTTCCTGAGGCTCTAGCAATTGCCTATCATAGTTGAACAGACAACGTCAGAGCCCACGCCGATATGAAAATCATGTCCGCGTAAAGAGACCTATATAATACATTTGATTGCGCCCGAAAGGGTACAATCCATGCTTACAGGTCTCCACGGGATTGATATAATCACACCCGGGACATCTACCGTTGACCATATTCAAGACTATGATTAACTGTTAATTTGCTAGATTACAGGAAGTCTTAAACACAGCGTCGATAAACGCCTTCCATTATGTCTGGATTGTCTTCCCACCCAAAGCCCGCTTTCGTATAGATATGTCATGGTTGACTTCACTACACTCAGCACGGCGTAGGCTGCCGACTCGGTTATCATGAAAGAACTCGTCTTACAGCGACAACTGCGGTCTGGCTATACAATCCGTTTGCAAAAATACGAAAATTTATTGAGAAAAGACAAGAAATGGCAGGAAATATAAATACTGCAACACAAATTTAAGACTATTTAAGCCAATTCGCTTGAATATCTCGATTATTTTGTGTAAGAAAGCGCACCGTAATAGATGACAAACATTCTAAAATATGCAAACTGCGCTACAAATAGAAAGCAAAAAGCGCACAGAGTGATACAACCATTTGGTATTTCTTCTCTGTACGCTATTATATAATTAAGGTGTAATGCTTAACTGATACCTCTCGGCATCGTTCCATTCATCACGATAATCGTCGTTCGCCCCTGCTTTCCTGAAGTAGCTTGACATTCTTTGCGATTTCCTATCTTTTCAACAAGCCATCTTCTAAAAAGCAATGCTTGGTATGTATCCATTTGAAGTGCTATGTCGATAATCACTTCCATATCATAGACATGCGCAGAATATCCATTTTCAAGTTTGACGTATTGAGAATGCTGGAAATCTTTCAGCACACTTTGTTTCCAAATGCGCTTGATGGTATTCTTCACTGCTGTCCCTGTTACATTCAACAGTTCGGCAATCTCCCAAACAGTCATCCACACCTCACCATGATGTGGGGCGTAGATGACCATATCTTCTTGTATTGTTATCACTTGTCGTTTCATACTCTGCCATTTATTGTGTTAGTATTATCGTTGCAAACATTTCCAAACGTGAATTCTTCAATGTTATTAATCTGCTGAGACAACTTTTCCACGTCTTTGCTCAATTTCTCCTTGGTAATCTTGGCATACACCTGGGTTGTCTTTATGTCCTTGTGACCAAGCATTGAACTCACGGTTTCTATTGGAACTCCGTTGGAGAGGCAAACCGAGGTTGCGAACGAATGACGGCTCATGTGCCAGGACAGCGGCTTGGTGATACCACATTTTTTGCCCAGTCTTTTGAGCGAATCCATACAACTTTGGTAGTTGGGTACTGGAAACACCCTGCCGTCTTCACACAATCCACGGTATTTTTCCATAATTTGCTTGGGATAGTCAAGCAACTTGATGTTGGCTTCCGTTCCAGTCTTCTGTCGATGGATAACAATCCATTCACCTTCATCGAAAAATTCCTTGATGTTCTCTTCCTTCAAGTTGTACAGATCAATGAAAGCGAGACCTGTAAAACAACAGAACAGGAACAAGTCACGCACCATGCTCATCTTCTTTCTTGTGATAGGTGTCTCCATCAACAGGTGAATCTCTTCTTTGCTCAGAAACTCTCTTGTGGTCTCTTCTTCCTTGTACTCATATCGTCTGAATGGGTCTTTTACGAGCCATTCATTATCTATGGCACGGAATACCATTGCACGGAGATTGCGGACAAACACCATCGCAGAGTTTATCTTCAAGTGCTTGTCGGTTCTGAGAAAAGTCTCGTAGTCTGTGATAAAAGGCAGCGATAACTCTTTCAGAGCAATATCCTTCACATGGTAATGCGTCTGCAAGAACTCGCCCACATAGGCACACCCGATTCTATACTTCGTGTATGTACTCAAAGATTTCATGCCAGCCTTATATTGCTTTTCCATTTCATCACGGCTTTGAGAATAGACTTTCATCAGTGTATGGCAACGATACTCCAAGCCAAGAAAGGCGTTCTTCACCTTGTCGGCAGTGACGAAGTTGTCCCTGTCCATAATCTCCTGATAATGCTTGCTGATACTCACACGCATCTTGTCCAATTTACGGTTCACCTCCAAAGCCTGCATACTCTTACCTATCATGCGTCCGCCCTTGGTGTCCCACAAATCTGGATTGGCAGTTGTCTTGCAACTGAACTGCGCCTGTGTTCCGTCCACTGTGATACGTCCCATAACTGGAACAGTACCATCTTTCTTTACTACCTGTCTTTTGAGGTAGAAGATAATTGAAAATGTACTCTTCATAACGTCATTCTTTTTTGCGTTCAAAATTAATACATGAAGAGTCTTTTCTTGCTACGCATTTCACGGCAGAACACGGCAAATTTGGTTCGTAACCAAAAATCTTACGTTACTCATCAGTAACTCACTATAAATCAGAGTATTCAAATTCAATTCGTAACCTTCCTCATTCTTCCGAACCTCAACATTCCCCATTTGGGGTATAGGTTACGGATAGGTAACGTTCCTCTGTCTCATCTTGTCGTATTCCCGTCTTCGTCTGTCCTCGCCACTTTTAACCAAAATGAGGAAAGTAACTGATAACCAGTAAACTTTCCTCATTCTTCTCTCAAACACTTTTTATATGTACTTTCATAAAGAAAAACTTGCAAATATGGATGAGATTGTCTACTTTTGCAAATGAAAAGGAACGAAATTTGATAGATATGTGTACTTTTAAAAATATAAATAATTAATAATCATTTTTTGTGTCCACTTTGGGGAACTGCTACATTTTGCAGCAAAGATTTTGGTAAAACGACATAAATCGCAAAAATAAATTTTGGTAAAACGACATATTTTTGCTAAAAAGATTTTGGTAAAACATATTTTTTATATAACTTTGCACCCATAAAACATTGAAAATATGGAGAATAGGGTATTCAAGAGAAAAATATATAGCCAAATGGCTGAATGGAAGGAAATTTCCAAGGGAAGTACAGCCCTCCTTGTAGAGGGTGCTCGCCGTATTGGAAAGTCAACTATCGTAGAAGAATTTGCCAAGAATGAATACGAATCATACATTATGATAGATTTCAATGAGGCTTCCAAGGAAGTGAAAGCACTCTTTGATGATCTTATGAATATGGATTTCATTTTTCTTTTCCTGCAGAATGCTTACAATAAAACATTGCATGAGCGAAAGTCGGTTATCATCTTCGATGAGGTACAACAATGTCCGAAAGCCCGACAAGCCATCAAGTATTTGGTAAAAGACGGTAGATATGACTATATAGAGACTGGCTCACTTATCAGCATACATAAGAGCACTAAGGACATTAGCATCCCTAGCGAAGAACATCGTATCGAGATGTTTCCGATGGATTACGAAGAGTTCAGATGGGCCATGGGGGACACGGCTAGCGTGCCTCTGCTGCGTCAAGTTTTCGATAAGAAAATATCTCTAGGCGAGGGAGTCAACAGATTGAAGATGAGAGAGCTACGCCTATATATGTTGGTAGGAGGAATGCCACAAGCTGTCAATGCTTATCTTAACACTAACAATCTACAGCAAGTAGATACCGTAAAGCGACAGATTCTCCAACTATATGCTGATGATTTCAGAAAGATAGACCCATCGGGCAAAATATCCAAACTATTCATGTCTATCCCAGCCCAATTGAGCAGGAACCAGCTCCGCTATCAGCCTACTTCTGCTGTAGGAAGAATGGCTGCTGAGAAAATAGATGAGTTGATACTCAACTTAGAAGACAGCAAGACTGTTAACATTGCGTACCACACGGATGATCCGAATGTAGGAATGCCACTGACAGCCAACATCAACAAGTACAAACTGTACATAGGCGATACGGGACTATTCGTAACTTTGGCTTTCTGGGACAAGGATTATACGGAGAACATCATCTACCAGAAACTGTTGAGCGACAAGCTATCCACCAACATGGGATACGTATTTGAGAATCTGGTTGCCCAAATGCTGAGAGCCTCAGGCAACAGACTCTTTTACTATACTTTTCCAAAGGATGCCACGCATTCTTACGAAATCGACTTTTTGTTGTCACGCGGCAGTAAGTTGTGCCCTATAGAGGTCAAGTCGTCTGGATACAAAACGCATGCCTCGCTTGATGCTTTCTGTCAAAAATTCTCCAACAGGATAGTAAATCCGTACTTGGTTTACACCAAAGATCTGCAGAATGATGGGCAAACACTCCTGATTCCGATTTACATGACCCCATTCTTATAAAGCAATGTTTTTTTATTGTACCTTTGCACCTCAGTTGGGCGATAAAAGCATCATCTCGTCAGCGAGAACTTGATGCTCAGGCCGAAATCCTGCGTTGTGGTAGGATAACTGCTGCTCGACAGGAGCGGTGTGTTAGTCTGACGGTCATAATAGAAACTCATGGTAAGGAGTTTGCTGAAGGTATAATCGGCAGAGAAACTCAGTTTCAGAGCATTGTTGCCGCTGCTGGCACTGCTTACCATTGAGGCTATATCACGAACGATGGCTGCCTGCTTGCGGAAACTGAAGTCAAGACGTAGATTCAGGTCATGGTTGGTACCATTCTGAACCGTCTTGGTGGTCGACGCATTCTTGTTGGCTGCATTCTTGTTGCCGCCCTTCGACTTGGAACGGGAGGCCTTGGCGCCCCAGCCGAAAACATCGAAGTTGTTGATGCGGTAACCCATACCGATTACCCAGTCCTTACTCAATGCCTCGTTCAGCTGCACACTCGTCATACTGAGGTTCAACACACGGGTCTGGCGATATTCTGCCTTCACCGTCATATTATTGTTGAATGTGACATCCATACCCAATAATGGCGAGAACGACTCGTTGATACTTACCTGCGAAATGTTGAACATGCTGCTTGGAGATGGATTGCCCGTAGTGGCATCACTCACGAAGCCGAGACCGTTCATATACTCCTGGAAGGTGCTGTAACTGTTGTAGCTGCCAACTGCAAAGACGCTTTTGTAAGAGTGGTTGATGTTGACACTCTTGAAGTGCTCATTGAACCAAGGCAGACGTCCCAGTCCGCTGTAACGGATGGTCCAGTTTGGCAACATCCGGCTCAATGCCGGGAATACCGAAAGCGAATTGCCACCCATCGAGGTATAAGCCTTGAGGAAGGCAGGAATCATGACATCGCTGCTATACTGGTTGACCGGTGTGCGGGAAGCATCAAACTTGCCGCCAGCCAGAGCCGAACCAGCCGGATAAACAGTTCCGGCATACTGAGCCTCTACCCTATCTCTGAAACCAGCCAGCGAGTTGACAAACTTCTCGAAGGTCTTGCTGCGATACCCCGAATTGGCATTGCCCATTCCCTCGAAAGCCGACCCCAGCGAGATAGTAGTCATCTGGAAGGCTCCACTCTGGGTAGTTGGCGTTCCTTCATACATATACTGTATGCTCTTCTGCGTGGTCTTGGTACGTGTAGCTGAGAGATCAATCTTGAAATCCTTGACAGGCTCCAGGGTGGCACGCAACGTAAGATTATCCGTTCTGCTGGTAGTAGCAGGTGTTGCGATACTGTCGTTGCAGAGCAGCCAGTCGTTGTTTCTAGCCTTCTCGATATAATCGTCGCCAACCATACCGAAGGCGAAGTCAAGACCCGGTGCCATCTGTCCCACCTTCTTCTGTCCGAAGGCATCACCCACACTAGGCAAGAAGCCCGGCAGGGTGAGCTGATAGCTGCTGCGATAGTTGATGCTCACATTGCGCACCATCATTGCCAGACGACTAGCCAACTGCAATCCCTTATACCATTTCTTATCATCAAGCGGTTCCTTAGCCAGTACGGAGAGTTTCACCTTCATGGCAGTATCTACCTTTGAGATGATTCTGATCTGGTTATTATCCACCTTTTTATATTTAAGCGGGAACACTTTGCCGTCTTCCGTCTTGGCATTCACAATCAGTCGCTTGGTATTCTTGCCGTGGCGTATCTTGAATGTAGTATCAGGCAGGAGGGTGATTTCCCGTTCGAAGGCACGCTTGTTCTTAGGCAGCGCCTTCTTCGGATCAGCCGCCTGTTCCTTTGCTTCCTGCTTCTTTTTCTTTTTTTCCTGCTTCTTGCGCTGCATCTGTGCCCTACTCTGGGTACGGTCAAACTTATCGTTTACCTTCTTCAGGAAAGGCACATGGTTGTAGAGTTTCACCAGGTTAAAGTTACCGTTCAATGTCAGTTCGCGCTGGGTATTGATGGTATTTCCATACGAGTTGCCCTCCTCATCCTCTGTACCGCGCTCCCAAGAATAGTTGGCATTGTAAGAGGCATCGCTGTTCACCCAGTCGAAGACAGGCAGCAGATTGAGAGGCACCTTGTAGGATGCCTGGAAATTCTGACTGTAGTCGAGCGGTGCACCCCAGTGGCGGATGCTGGTCCATACGGAATCCTTCCAGGCATGATACTGGTCGGCATAAAGATCCTTGTTGACCGGTGTATAAGGTTCCTCTATCTGTGCATGGGTAGCACTCTGGAAGTTCATGTGCAGGTTTTTGGTCAGATCCCAGTTGATGGAGAACTCACGGTTCCAGAGGAACTGTTCACTGAAGGTGAGCGGCAACTTGGAGTCTACTCCGGCAGCTCCACTCATCAGGGTTTCCATATCGCGTTCCTGCAACTCGTAGTAGTCGCGCGTCATCTCGGTATTGAAGGCAATGTTCTGCGGCAGCCAGTTCAGTCCGAAACGTTTCAGAATGTCGAGCCACTTGCTCTTGTTCTTCAGTCCCTTGAATGGTTCCCAAGCCTTATAAACCGGGCTCCACGAATAATCCAAGGCTCCGCGCCAGTTGTCCTTGCGCTCATACATCGTCGTTTCACCCGTAGTATACTGATGCTGATGACTGTAGGTGAATGAGAAGTTGGCAGGATCGTATGGCATCGGATGGCGCTTGGTAGCGATACCCACCCGGGCATTCGAGATGGAGAAGTTGGTCTGCGTAATCTTGGTGGCAGCGATATTCTCGATAGAATCGCGCTCATGCTTGGATCCGGCGGCATCGAGGGCATCCTTCAACTCCATATCGGTATCCAGCGGATTATACTTAGGAGTGGTCTTCTCCTTGGTAACACTATAATATAAAGGTATGCTCACCTTCGCCTTGTCAGGGAAGAACTTACCCATTTCGAGCGATGTGGTCACACTGTAGGTACCATAATTATCGGTAGTGCGACTGGCCACGCCATCTTCCAGACCGCCGAATCCCTCGCTGATGTATCTGCCGGTGGCATTCACGCTACCCAAATCGGAGAGTTGTACGTTGAGGTTGGCATTGGCAGCCCAACCGCCCGAATTATTGTGTTCCTTGAGTCGGAGTTCGTTTATCCATACCTCACCACTCTTGATGTCGGCAGAATTGTTTCTCACACCCAGCATCATGGTCTTCACCTCGCCGAGACTCGGATTACCCACGATGGTAATCTTGTTCTGCGGATGTTCTGCATCCATCATGGAATAAGGAGCGAGATAAGAAGCCACACCCTGTGCCTTCGCCTTGTTGCGGTTTTTCTTCAATGCCGTAAAGACACTCAGCGGCACATCGAGCATATTCTCCTCAGGCCATACCGCCTTACAGTCGGCTAGCACATAGCGGTTGTAGTTGGAGCGTGGCTCGGTGAGTTTCAGCGGGATTTCATACTCGTAGTAATTATTCTTGTAATCACTACCCAGACGGATGAAGACTGAGAGATCACCATCCTGCAGACGGGTGGTATTCTGCTCCAATGCATTGGCATGGGCAAACATCTGGATGCGCTTGTACTGGCGCAGATCAAGGGTAGAATTCTTGTAAACCGCCTTCGCCTCACCTGTGCTCATATTCTTGACCACCAGACTCAACGCCTGCTCGTTAGCCTCAACCAACTGAGGCTGACTAGGATCCTGTTCGCGCTTGATACCCGGAGGCAATACATAGTTGACCGGTGTCTTCTCGCCGTTCTCTTCCAGACTCACGCTGCTTGCGTCGAGGGTTCCGCCACTGGCTGCACTAAGCGGCTGGTCATAAGTACGCCACTTGCCCATCACGAGGTCGAAGGTACCGAAACGCAGCACGATAGGTTTCTTGAAACCGGTGAGGAACATACGCATGAAGCGGATGCTGGAGAAATCGTTGATGTTACCCTGACGGCTCTCAAACTCATCGATAGGTATGCGGAACTGATACCAGGTAACGGTAGACTTGGTATTATCACGCCAGGTCTGGCTGTATTCACGCTTATCTACAATATGATTGTTACCCACCACGAGATCTTCCGGACGGATGCTGACACGGTACTGGAAGTATTTCTCATATTCGTTGAGCGTATAATCCTGGTTGATATCCTCGACATCCGGCGTTGACTTATAAGAAGTATCATAGCTCTCAGAACGGCTGTCGCTGTCAGGCGAGTTGCCCTGAGGATTGTTGATATACTTATATCGCTGCAAGATAGGAGCGCGCATCTCATCCCAGTCGGAACCGCGGAAATAGTGGTAGTCATCACGTGCCGGATCGGCAAAGATGCTGTCGAATACCGCCTGGTTCACCTTGCCCTGAATCTGGTCGAGATAAGCACTCTTGTAGAATTCCTGTTCCTCGGCATCAGTCAGTCCGTTGAAACCCACATCCTGCAAGGCTCTGCTGCCACTGGTGGTAGCAAAGGCATAGGTCACGGTGCTCTGGGTAGGAATCTTACCCCACTGGGTATAGGTGTAGCTCTTGCTGCCATCCACCGGCATACCACTCTCATAGAATTTCTTGCCATCACGCAGGATATCCTCGCTCACCTCGCCCAGGTTGATGTAGAAATCGCCACCATAATCGGCAGCATCAGCCTCTTCGCGGGAATAGATGAACGGATCGAGCATCCAGAACTCGATGTATTCGATGTTTGCCTGCTCGAAATCGTTGGTATCCAGCTTACGCATCATTCCGCCCCAGTTGCGCTGCGGATTCAGCAGGGTTCCGTCAGCCTGCAAATCTGTTACATTGAAGTTGTATGGTCCCGGCTCGCTTGGATAGTAAGCCAGATTGAGTACATTCAGGGTATTGGTAGCGCCCTGATAACTGCTCTGGTCACGCAATGGGAAGAGCTCCTTGGTATAGACCTCGCGAACATAATGGTTACTCAACTGCTTGAGGTCGCCCTTGATATGTCCCGGAGTGAGCGAACTTCCACGGCGGGTGAACAGCGGATCGATGGTATACCAGGCTAGGCGCGAACGGTGGAAACCGCTGCTCAGACCGGTCTTATCGCTGTAATCGTCCTTGAAATTGAGCGAAGGCACACTGGATATAAACCAGGAGGTAGGAGTCGTTACATCGATGGTGGTCTTCGTACCCTCGAAGTCATCGATATAAGATGCATTGTCCTGTGTGCCACCTGCCTCACCGGCAATGAGCTGGGCAAATTCTCCTGTAAAGGATATCTGCGATGGCTGGGTGAGGTGCAGGAATGGTATCTTGTCAAGCACATTGGTGAGCCACTGACTCTCCTTGCGCCAGTTGAGATTGATGCCCCAAAGGGTGTTCTTCAGCGGTTCAGAGCCCATGGATACCTTGGTAGTAAGCGCCTGTTCGGAGAGGTGCTGGATAGTACCGCTCAACTGGAAGTTCTTGGTAAAATCATACTCCCAGTTCAGTCCGAACATCGTTTTTCGGGTTTGTCCGAAATCGGTATTACTCTCCAGAGAAACGTTGACAGCCGTACCGGCATCGATGATGCTCTGGTTCAGGATGGTCACCTCACCGGCACTGTAATCTACCGAATAGTCGGTGCCCTCTTTCAGGGTGATACCGCCTGCCGTAACGACCACCGAGCCCTGTGGCACATTGTAGGCATCAAGCGAGATGACATTGGCTGCAGAGCCCTTGAACTGTCCCACAATCTGATACTTGTTCTTTTCGGCTATCTGCTTGGCTACGGTCTTCGTACTGTCATAGAGTTCGGTAAAGGCATACTTTTCTGCCTTGTCGGCAGCCACGCCCCGCTTGACCAGATAATCACGCATATAACTGCCGAAAGGCTCTACCTTCGGAATGAACACGCGTCCATTAGAGATGGTATAGCCTTCTACATAATCGAAATATCCATTGCTGTGTGCCTTGTTGTTGTTATCCAGACGGTCGGCGCCCAGCACACGGATGATAGGCTGCTCCTTCACCTGCTGCTCAGGGATATAACTGAGATATACGCCGGTGGTATCGCTCTGGTATTTCACATCCAGGCGGAACTTCTCCTTCTCTACGGTAGAAGCCAGATAATAAACGTTCTTCATCATCAGCCCCCAGTTGCCCTGTCGCGGATTGTTGCTGGTATTCTTGAGCGATTTCACGAAGAGTGCCTGCTTGGTATCGCTGAGATCGGATGCAAACTCACCCACCTGATAGGTAACGCCTCCCGATGTATACTCATAGGCTACGGCAAGTACCTGGTCGGTCTGCAGACTGGTTTTCAATGAGATATAACCCAAGGCGGTATTGACCGTATACTCTGAAGAATTGAGCAGACGGGCACTCTCCAGTTTCTCATAATCGGCTCCGCCAACCAGTCCGCCTCCATCAAGAGTGGTTGCAGCCTGGTCGATGTCACGGGCAGCAGCATACTGCCCTGTCATCGCCGCATACTCTGTATTCGCCTGGTTAGAAGGCACCTGTCCGCTCGCCGCCCACATCGGGTTGCTCAGTTTCTGGTTCTCGCCCAGGTCGGTCAGGGCTACGATGTTTCGGGTATTGGTGGTATTGCCGGTTTTGTTGGTAACCCACACCTCCACACGGTTAATGGTGATGCCCGTGGTGAGATTAGGGAGTTTCTGCATCCAGGCATCATAATGGCTTCTGAAATACTGGGAGAGGAAGAAGTGGCGGTTCTCCTCATAATCGGCTACATTCAGTTCGAAAGGGGTAAGCTGCACACCGCCCCTGGTAGATACGCTCTTCGATGCACTCTTCTTCTGCGAAGCTACCATCTGCAGCTTGAGTTTGCCAAACTGCATATCGGTTCTAACACCAAACAGACTGCTGGCGCCTTTGATGAGCGAAGAGTTGGAAGGGAAGGAGACGTTGCCCGCCTCAACGAGTTTGATGATTTCATCTTCCTTGCCGTCGTACTTCAGTTTCATGTTCTGTGCATCGAAATCGAAGGTGGCATCGGTGTTGTAATTCAGGTTCATGTTCACCTTATCGCCCACCTTTCCGTTGACATTGAGATTGATTTTCTCATCAAAATCCATCATCGTCGTCTTTCGGTTGCGGATAGGCAACGAAGGATTGTCGATGTTTTTCTTGTTGATACCGAACTTGAGTTCGGCAGAACCCTGTGTCTTCACTCTGATACCACCAGGACCGAAGATTTTCTCGGCAGGTCCCAAGTCGAAGTGCATATCTGAGAAATCGAACTTCTCCTTGCCTTTTGCCTGGAAGATTTCATCGTTCTGCTTGCGGAAATAGCTGTTGCGCTGCTGCTGTTCAGTCCATGCAAGATACTCTTTCGGAGTGAGCATGATAGGAGCCGAAAGCCAGGTTGAGCCCATGCGGTTGCCGATGATATAGCGGTCGAGGGTATCGTTGTAGACTACCTGATATTGCAGATTATCAGGACGTTTCAGGTCGAGCGGACTCTGATAGAGGTCGCTCAGGGAGTAAGGTTGGGTGCGCTGAATCTGCCAGCGGGTATGCAGCAGCGAATCGGGAATGGTATCTTCATCGAGCTGCACGGGCTGGGCTGTGCTGGTATGGGTTTTCTTTTTATCGTCCTGAAGTTGAGGCAAAGCTATCGCATAGCCGAAGGTTGCCACCATCAGCCAAGCCAATAGAAAAGATATGAATCTTTGCTTCTGTTTCATCGATAAAAAGCTCCTAACTTATTTGATTTGCTTCAATGCCAGTTTCACAACCTGTTCTACCGGGAGATCAGGCTGTGCCTTAAGGATATCTACTACTACCTTGGCAGATGGTGCCGGCGAGAAGCCGAGCATGGTGAGGGCGCTTACCGCCTCATCCTTTACGTCATTGTTCACCATCACCACATTGCCTCCGCTGGCTGGCAGTTCGTCAGCAATGCCGAGGCTCACGATTTTATCTTTCAGGTCGATGATGATTCGCTGTGCTGTCTTCAGTCCGATACCCTTCACGGTTTTCAGCACCTTGTCGTTACCAGTAGAGATGATTTCGCAGAGTTCGCGTGGCGAGAGTGAAGAGAGAATCATGCGGGCTGTATTTCCACCTACTCCTGAAACGGTGATAAGGAGGCGGTAGAGTTCACGTTCCTGTTTGGTAGCAAAGCCGAAAAGGGTGAAAGAGTCATCTCTTCCACCAGCCACCAGCACTTCGTGAACATAGAGTTTCACTTCCTGTTTGCCCTGAATGGCAGTATATGTATTGAGCGATATATTGAGTCCGTAGCCCACCCCCGCAGTCTCAACAACAGCCAGCGCAGGTGTCAGCTCTGTCAGATCGCCATGAATATATTCTATCATTTTCTTTTTCTCCTAATTAAATTAATATATTAATAACGTGCGAAGGGCGGGATTATTGTAATAGAGTTCCATAAAATTACGTCCCGACGTGCAAAGCGCATCGGGAGGTATTGAAAAAGGATGAATGATGTTTCGCAACAAAATAGCGAAACTGTAAGGTTCTTGCTACGGATACTTTACAAATCTCTGCTTATTCATATCTAAAAAACTATGATTTTACTACTTTAATAAAAAGTGAAGAATTCACTGTAACTCTAACATCGACAAATGCTCGCAAATTCAAGTCTACGATTTTTTCTTTTAAAAAGTTTGTCGATTACAAAAAAAATCCTTATATTTGCAGCCAAATTGCAATTTAACTTCTAATATTAAAGCGTATGATACGACTATTACTGTGCTGTAGTTTCTTACTATCAAATATTGTATACACCCACGCTCAACATACGGTGTACAAATATGACAATATGGGGAATTGTATCTCTAGAACATATGAGAATCTTTCTGTTGAAAGCAAAAAGCTTCAAAAGAAAGACTCCATTTCTACTTTTAATTTAACGAAGATAACAATATTCCCAGTACCTTATGTATCTGATGCTATAAATGTAAACTTTTTACCTAACAAAGCAACGAATCCATTAACATATGCTATCACTAATATGTCAGGACAAGTCGAATTAAAAGGACAAATTCTTGGGTCAACATACTCCATCACAGTATCAGACCTCGCACCAGGCATATATATATTAACTGTTTCAGATTTGAATAAAAGAGTTTCATATAAGATAATCAAAAAATAATTCACAAATATGAAAAAGCATCTACTTACATTATTTTTTCTTATCCTACCCATTATAACTATAGCCCAAGAGCGACTCTTTACAGACAAAGAGACAGGCGGTTCACTAGGTGGCATAGTCGGAAAAATTGATGACGACCTTGCGGTTACACCATTAGGACAACTTGGTTATGAGATTCCCATACCTGTACCCGTGGGAACAGGCGGGATGAAACCAGCTTTATCCATTTGCTATAGCAGTGGAACTAAAGATGGTCTTTTAGGTTATGGTTTTGACTTAAAAGGCCTCTCTGTTATTACTCGTATTCCATCAGACCGCTATCATGACCATCAGCCTTCAGCCGTTGATTTTTCATGGCATGATGCTTTTGCCCTTGACGGCATGCGTTTAATGAAATGTGGTGACGATGTCGATTATTACGAATATCGAACTGAGAATGACATATTCTCTAAGATAATAGCCTATGGTACATTAACAAATCCATCCTCGTTCAAAGTCTACACGAAGTCTGGATTAATCTATGAATACCAATCAAATCTCGCATTACTTAACGTTCCATCAAACAAAACTTTATTTTGGACGGTAACCAAAGTCACGGATACTGTCGGAAATTATTTTACTATAAAATATACAGGAAACGCTGACACAAACGAATTGTGGGCTACCAGAATTGACTATACAGGCAATGAGAAGACTGGACTATCCCCATACGCTTCCATTAGATTATCCTACACATCCAACAGCCTGCCTCCCACTACTTACATTTATGGACAAAAAGTAAGGAGAAGCAAGATAATCACAGATATAGATGTATACTTCGGTGAAAACAAGGTAAGAAATTTCAAAGCGACCTATTCTTCGAAAAATGGAAAGAACTTACTAACTAGTATCACGGAGTCTACAGCCAACGGCATGCATAAAAATCCGACTATTTTCAATTGGGAAACAGTGGAGCAATTCAAAATATCTAATCAGAATTACGATAAGACTGCTTCCATCCACAAGGCAAAACTAATAACAGGAGATTTCAATGGTGACGGGAAAACTGATTTTCTAGCCATCCCAGAGAATAAAGATGCAGGTTGGACTGGACGTAAGTTCTTCGTCAGCCACGGAACATATTTTACCAAAGCATTTGAAGGGCAATGGAAAAACGATGGAGAAGTTAAACAAGTTGTCTGTGGAGATTTCAATGGTGATGGAACTACAGATATTGCCATCAAAAGGTATTGCAACAACATTGCTTACAATTGTGACTTATACCTCTCATTTAGAAAAAGCGATGGTAGTTTTTACTTACAACTAAAAGATATAATTTCACTTCCCAAAGATTACGAATTACAACCTATAGACGTAAATGGTGACGGGGCAATGGATTTATTTCTATGGAATAAAGGAAAGAAAGACTATAGAGTTTTAGCATCTTATCCCAACTCTAATGGAACAATAAAACCACTTGGCGGAACTTCAACAGGACAGTGTGAAGAACAATTCTATCGCGTGGAGTTTGCCGACATAAATGGCGACGGTTTAATTGATGTGCTAAATCTAACAGACACAGGAACCCTAGTGCTCCAAAGCAATGGATTTGGTTCTTTCATCAAAAAAGATAAGATATTATGGCCTACCCAAAAACACGGCATTACCTTTGGCGATTTCAATGGTGATGGCAAGAGCGACATGCTTCTTACTTCTTGGCAAGATGATCCAAACGAAAATGGATGGTCACAATGGTGCATACTATTTTCAAAGGGAGACGGAACCTTTGAAAAAACTTATGTACCTAAGATGGAAGATGCCCGTAAAAAGCAGAAATTTGTTGCTGATTTTAATGGTGATGGGTACGATGACATTCAACTTATTGATTTGGAATCTTCCGGTTCAAACATGACCAAGCCTATGGTCTTTCTTGGTAACGGACGAGGAGGGTTTAACAGACAAGATGCTGGTGCAAATGTCTACGCTCTGGACAAGTGGCACTTCTATACGGGAGATTTCAACGGTGACGGAAAAGAAGATTTCATCTGCACTTCAGATTGGAATAAAAGCAATTGGGATGGATATCAATTATTTTTAATGCCTAATGGACACAACAACTTGTTAAATAAGATTGTCGATGGATTAGGCAACGAGACAAACATAGAATACAAATACCTATCTGACAACGATGTCTTCGAACGTGGGAATTCTTCCAAGTATCCCGTAGCATCGGTAGGTTTGTCTTACCCTGTAGTTAGCACTATCAAGACCCCAAATGGCATCGGTGGAATAAAAAAAAACAGTTATAAATATTCCAATGCCCTTTTTCATATGGATGGCAGGGGATTTTTGGGCTTTGAGACTTTTACCGCTAATGACGAGTCAACCAGTACAAGTTCTATTACAAAATACGAATTTGATTCTTTAACATATGCAGGCGGAATCAAGGAACAGAAGACCTATGTCAATAACCATATTGTGGCAGAGGCTACATATATCAACACTATTAAATATGGTAAAAAAGCAGTCAACCATTATACTTACTTACCAACTAAAATAGTAAAGAAAAATTACGAGTACAATTCATCAAGCGTACTTAAGGACATAACGACAACTATAACATATGATGACTATGGCAACCCTACGAGTATAAACACTAGGGATGGAAATGTAACAACGCAAACATTCAACCAATATGAAAACGACGAGGAACTTTGGCGACTAGGACGTCTCACTATGGCGCATACGTATCACAGCAACCATAATAGCGGAAGTAGCGAAACCGCCTACTTCAAATATGACCAAAACACAAGTTTTCTACAAGAAGAGCATGCCCTTGCCTCCAATAAGGCATTAGGCTATACAAAGACTTACGAACGAGACTCTTTTGGCAACATCATAAAAAGTACGATTAGTCCAGATGATGGTACTGTACCACGTACTACCCAGACGCAATATGACTCGAAGGGTAGACTGATGACAGCCTCCACATCTAGTCTTGACTTTGTAACGAGATATACCCAAGACGAGATATTTGGCAACATACTGTCTTCCACTGATGAAAACGGCATCGTCACCAATAATAGCTATGACGCATTTGGCAGATTACTTCAAAGCAATAATCCTATAGAAAAGGAAGTATATACCATAGGATGGAGCGAAGGAATGACAGATGCGCCATCTCATGCCCTATATTTCACTTACGAGAAAGCAACAGGCAAACCATACAAACTTAATTTTTATGATTGTTTGGGTAGAGTAATCCGAACTATAACGGAATCTTTGGATGCACAGCGTATTTTTCAGGATACAGAATATGATAATAAAGGGCAAGTGACAAGAACCTCTGAACCCTATTTTTATGGCAGCACTATCTATTGGAACAAAAACGAGTATGATTTCGTAGGAAGAACTACCACTCAAACTGCACCAAACGGGGCTTCATATATCTACCAGTATAGTGGATTATACACATTTACGTTCAACCCTAATCATACTCGTACATCTCGTAAGTTAGATACTAACGGCAATTTAGCAGAAAGCCAAGACGCACAAGGTGGCAGCATAAAATATGAATATGACTATCGGGGTAACTGTGTTTACACTACAGGCTTAGCAAAATTGCAAGCTTCTTATGACGCAGCAGGCAACCGCACAAGACTATCAGACCCAGTTCTTGGTGTATCAACCTATAAATACAATGCCTATGGTGAGTTGATATCCCATACAGATGGGCATGGCACGACAAGCTATCAATACGATGATGGAGGACGTTTAATAAAGGAGACTCGCCCAGACATGACCATCATATATGAGTATGATAGAGGTTGGAAAGGAGCCTTAGACAAAAAGCAAGTACAAGGGGGACCTTCTATAAATTACAAATACGACAGTTATGGCAGAGTCGTATCTGAACAAACTGTTGTCAACGGAAACAGCTTTACTATTCAAACGAGTTACAATGCACTCAGTTTACCTGATGTGATTACATATCCAAATGGTCTAAAAATCCAAAACATATATTCATCCTGTGGTATACAAACAGCTGTACAAAACTACAGAACAGGAAAAGTATATTGGAAATTAAAAAAACTTAACGCACGTGGGCAAATAGAAAGTGAAGAACTGGGGAATGGTCTAACCACGACTACTACCTATGACGAAAAAGTAGGAACATTGTCAAGCATCAGTACTCCAGGCATTCAAAACTGGAGTTATACATTTAATGCTATCGGCAATCTCACCTCACGGCATAACTTGTCCAAAAATCTGCACGAAACATTTGAATACGACTATTGCCATCGCTTAACACGGGTTTACAAGAATGGTAGCGAAGCGCAAAGAATCACATATAATGCTGATGGTAGAATTGCTTCTAAGTCAGACGTTGGCAGCTATGTATATGATGACGCAGGTAGACTTTCGGAAATCAAAGACCGCAAATATGAGTTGAGAGATTGGAATAAAATCACATACAATTCTCTCAGCAAAATAAGCTATGCACAAAATGGAAACGCAGAAATGACCATCACCTATGGTCCTGATGGTAATCGTATCATGTCAACGCTTGCAGGAGAAAGCAAGTATTATATTGGCAACCTATTTGAACATTATCAAAAGAATGGAAATAGGCAAGATATCAACTATATTTTTGTACAGGATAAGGCAATCGCAATGGTGAAACAAACATCTACGGATGAAACTACCACAAATTACCTGCATCACGACCACTTAGGCTCAATTCAAGCTTACTCCGATGAAAAAGGAAAACTTTCTCAAGAGCTAAGCTATGACGCTTGGGGATGCCGACGTAATCCAAGCACTTGGCTTCCTTATGCCACTATCCAAAACGCCGATGCCCTATACGATAGAGGCTTTGGAGGGCATGAGCACATTGACCAATTTGAGATGATCAACATGAACGGAAGAATGTATGACCCTGTCGCCGGTATGTTCCTCTCACCTGACCCATTCGTTCAAGCACCCGACAATCCACAAGGATTCTACCGATACAGCTATTGCATGAACAACCCTCTGTCATTGACAGACCCTTCGGGCTATAGTTGGTTCAGTAAGAACTGGAAATCATTAACCGCAGCTGTAGTAGGTATAGGTGTAACGGTATTAACAGCTGGCACAGGGGCATCTTTTGGAGTCGCTGTCGCAGCTGGTGCTGCAGGTGGTGCAGCCAGTGCGTTAACTGTGTCCTTATTGAATGGTTCAAATTTTGGACAAATAGCTAAAAACACTATGGTGGGAGGCTTTTGGGGGGCTGTCTCAGGATGCCTAAACAACATATCTGCAGACGAAGACTTAGTAGCGTCCCTTTTTAAACATACATTTACCGAAGGTGGGTTAGATGCCCTACAAGGTGGTAATGCCGTGCATGGTTTTATGATGGGATTAACATCTTCCGCTGGTGGCTATTTTATAGATAACAATCTTGGATCATTAGGAAAAGCAGGAGAAATCACAGCAAACTCCATGTTGAGCGGTCTTGTAGATGAAATTGGCGGTGGTAAGTTCGCAAATGGAGCCATCACAGGAGCCTTTTCGTTGATTTTAAACGATTGGGCTCACCATCATTTTTCCGACAAAGTTTTAAAAAAAATATACGATGAATATATACAAATTTCCTATGAAAACGAACGTTGGGTAGGAATAGGTAAACTTTGCTCTGAAATTGGAGGTGAGATTGGTGCCATAGCAAGTGAGATTCAAAACGGATGCGCCATAAGATTAAGCTATGCACTTAATAAAAGTGGAATGTACATTCCACATTTAAGAGGGACGTTGAAAGGCTCAGATGGGTATAACTATTTTCTTAATGCTTCAGAAATGGCAAAATATCTATCCAAATACCGATTAGGAACGATAAGCAAAGGTAAATACGCCAGGAATTGTTTAATCTTCCAATACCCTAATAAACAATGGAGCGACCAAGGTGTATCTGGTCATGTTGATATAGTTTATCGTTCAAAATGGGGATCAGGAAGCGGGAACATAACTCCCTACAAAGATTTGAGAACAGAAATATTTCATTAAAATAAAAAAAAATACTCGATATGTATAACAAAATTATCTTCATTATGATGTTATTACTTATGATTTCGTGCAATTCGAAGCAGAAACGAAATCATAAAAACTCAATAGAGATTAAAGAACAATTAGGACAATCATCTTATCCTTTTATAAAAAGTATGGAGTATCATGCCTATATACAAGATAATGAGGCTATCCCTGTTATAGAAATCCAAATCACTGAAAAAGGAAACTTCTCTATCTTTGTAAAATATCAAACTAATAAAAAATATTCGAAACTTAGTTATAAAGAGACTTTGGATTTTTTGTCCACCGTCATAGAAAAACAAAATAAAGAAAATATTCCCCTCTCTAGGCTTCAACAAATATTTATAAGAACAGAAATGTGGAATGAAAATTCCATCTATACTTCTATGGAGGAATACAGGAACATAAACATTCCACATGGCGAATATTTTAACAAAAAAGCGAAGGAAAGCCGTATAGTTTCAGACATCACAAAAATACTATCCAGATATAACTTAAAGATTGGAAGTCTCTCATACGAAGGTCTGCTACCGCTAGACGGAAAAGTCATTAAAGAAATAAATAAAAATATAGAATTAAATACGTCAGAAGCTTACCTTACAGGGAATTTAGTTTTAGATATTGCAAACCAATAGTTATGAAAATCAAGAATTTAGAAGAAGCATTAATCTGTTTTAAAGAAAATGCAATCATTCATGGGGAATGTACGCAAAATGGAGACTACAAACGTGGTAACAAAAGCCACAAAAATATAATAAATGCCATCAAGTACATTTCTGCAGAACATAAATATGAAATTTTAGAACCTCTTTTGGAAGATAACAATCTTTCTGTAAGAATATGGGCAGCTTATGCACTATTGCACGTTAATACTCCAAAAGCAGTAAAAGCATTGAAAGAAATTGTTAAGACTGACAGTGGAATTATGGGGTTCAATGCAGAAATGACATTAGATGAATTCAAGAAAGGCAACATTTAACCTGCATATTTCATTCTCACCTAATTATACAAGTGCAAAGATTTGCCAGAAATTACGTCCCGACGTAGCATGTAATACGTCACGACGCAGAGCCAGAGATGTCGGGACGCAGCAAAAGCTACGTCAGGACGTAATTCAAAGCACATCGGGAGGTATCGGAAAGGGGATGTATGATGTTTCGCAACAAAATAACGAAACTGTAAGGCTCTTGCAGCAGATACCTTACAAATCTCCGCTTATTCATACCTAAAAACTATGATTTTACTACTTTTTGCAACTTTTATGAGTTAAAATTCTATTAAAACGTCACGTATTTCAAGAAAAAGCTATACTTTTGCAAACGGAAATAGAATGAAAAGCGGAAAACATATCCGTTGGAGGACTAAACCGCAACAAATAAAAGAAATTAAAACAACAAAATAAAAGAAATAAGACAATGAAGAAATTTAGAGCAGCCGTAGTAGGATACGGCAACATCGGTAAGTTTACTGTTGAGGCACTCGAAGCAGCTCCTGACTTTGAGATTGCAGGTATTGTACGTCGCCAGGGTGCCAAGGACAAACCAGCTGAGTTGGCAAACTATGAAGTAGTAGATGACATCACCAAGTTGAAGGATGTAGATGTTGCTATCCTCGCAACCCCTACCCGCTCTTGCCCTGAGTATGCAGAGAAGATCGTTGCCCTCGGCATCAACACCGTAGATAGCTTCGATATCCACACCAGCATCCTCGACTACCGTACCAAGCAGATGGAGAACTGCAAGAAGGCTGGCAAGGTAAGCGTTATCTCTGCTGGTTGGGACCCAGGTTCTGATTCTATCGTACGTGTTCTGATGGAGAGCCTTGCTCCTAAAGGCTTAACATATACCAACTTCGGTCCTGGTATGAGTATGGGTCACTCAGTTTGTGTTCGTGGCAAGAAGGGCGTAAAGGAAGCGCTCTCTGTAACCATCCCATTGGGTGAGGGTATCCACCGCCGCATGGTATACGTAGAGTTGGAAGAAGGTGCCAAGCTTGAGGATGTAACAGCCGAAATCAAGGCTGATCCATACTTTGCTCACGATGAGACCCACGTATTTGCCGTAGCATCTGTAGATGATGTAAAAGATATGGGTCATGGTGTAAACCTCGTTCGCAAGGGTGTATCTGGCAAGACTCAGAACCAGCGTTTCGAGTTCAATATGAGCATCAACAACCCAGCCCTCACTGCTCAGGTATTGGTTAACGTGGCTCGTGCTTCATTCCGTCTGCAGCCAGGTTGCTACACCATGCCAGAGATTCCAGTTATCGATATGTTACCAGGAACCCGTGAGGAAATCGTTGCAACACTCGTGTAATTGGGAGTGAAGAAAGAAGAGTGAAGAATTCACTTGCATCACTATAAAAAAACGGCTCGCAAGAAGTTTCGAATTCTTGCGAGCCTTTTCCATTCAACTAAAACCACTTATAATAACCCTGTCATATACAATGGCAAATAAGTAATCCCCTCCTCAACTTTCAAATCAGCAGTATGCAAAACATACGGGGTTGCCAGATAGCTACCATATTTAGCGATGCACTTTTTGAGAGAAGTGAGCGTGTATCTATTAGTAGACTTCACTTCTATCGGTGAAATATTATGCTTTGACGTTATTGTATCTTTGGCTATCAGGAAATCCAGTTCCATCCTTTCCTGGGCATTCTCCTTACTATATTTGGAAAAGAAATACAGCTTATGCCCTGCCGAACGTAACATCTGAGCAACTATATTCTCAACTATCATTCCGCCATTGAACTCCAGCTTATCTACCAGAAGCTTGTTATATAAGTTTTCAGATACTATCGTATTTTCATTGAAAGCATGACTGATGAGCAAGCCCGTATCAGCCATATAGCATTTCAATGTCGTATCATCGGTATTCATGCCAAGACCGATACTTGGCTCTGTCGTATTATAGGCCATATTAACTATCATGGCATCTGACAGCCAAAAGAAAGCCGTTTCATAATCTCGCATTCTCGCCCCTTCTGTGAGTGCCTTCAACATAAATTTCTTCTCATGTTTTTGAAGCTGAGAAGGAATTGTATCAAAAATCTGAGTAACTTTAAATACATAAGTTGACGCATACTTCTGGATATCGTTACGATATAAAGTAAGAATTTGGCGTTTCACACGATCCACCTTATTGAAATCTCTGGTTTCTACAAATTTAGCTACAGCCTGCGGCATTCCTCCAACAATGAGATACTGTCTGAAATAGTCCATTGCCATTCGATGCATCATTTGTCCCATCTCATGCCTTTTCTGAAAGTTCATTCGTATAAGCGGCATCAGGGTTTCATTGTTCAGTGCCCACAAGAATTCCTCGAAATCCATAGGATACATCAATATTTCTTCCTCCTCAGAAGGAATCATGATATTCTCTACGTTCTTTTTGATAGAAACGAGCGAACCAGTCTCGATATAATCGTAACGACCATCTTCAACCAGATACTTGATAGCTGTACGAGCCCGGGGATACAATTGCACCTCATCAAAGATTATAACCGAATTTCTTGGATATAGAGGTGTATTGGTGAAACTGCTTAAATACATAAAGAACGTATCCAAGTCATCCAGATAGGTTTCGAACAAGGATTTTATGTCCTTTCCTATTTTATTGAAATCAAGTAAAATATAACTCTTGTATTCTTTTTGAGCGAATTCCTTTACGATATAGCTCTTTCCTACACGACGGGCACCATTGATGAGAACAGCACTTTCTCCGTTCTGTTCTTCTTTCCATTTCTTTAGCTGCTCATATACTTTTCTTCTCATAATTTACACCTATCCTAGATTAATTTTATCGGAAAAATACACCTATCCGCGATTAACATTTCTCAGTTTTTACACCTATCCGCGATTATCAGATGATGCAAATATACACATATCCGCGATTATCTCCAAGAAAAAGCCAGTTTTTTAATATCTTTTAATTTAAAGAATAAGATGATAACGATACGCAAGATCATAATATTAGTAATAGTATAAACATCATGCTTTAAGTCCATTGTAGCTTTGTGTTATAATCCATTGCAAGCATGTGAATTAGCTACAGAAGCCGTATCTATCGGCATGAAGAAGTAGATCTATCCAATAGTCGGCAGCCGCCAGCAAGGTTGCTGGCATATGGCAGCAACATTGTCGGCATATGGCTGCAAGATTGCCGGCAGCTGCCGGCAACCATACGGAACTATATTTAAAAGGTAAACAATATAGGTTTCTAAGACTATTTAAATAACTTATCAAAAGCTATTTATTTATGCGTCATAATATCAAGCACCATATCATCGGTAGCTCTCATCGCATCGGCACCGATGCTCGTAAGGTTGTGGATGCACTTATCCACATCATCATCTACGATACCCTCGGCAGAGGTGACACACTTGCCTTCCATAGAAAGGAGGGCAGAAAGAAGAGCGGTGCTGACACCTGATGAAATCTTCAGGGCACAACTTGGTTTCGCTCCGTCACAAATCATACCGGTGAGATTGGCTATCATATTCTTGACAGAATTGCAGATGCGGGTATAATCGCCACCCATCAGATAGGTGATGCCGCAACTGCTGCCCGTACTGGCTACCACACAACCGCAAAGAGCTGAAAGTTTGCCTAAACTCTGCTTGATGTAGATGGCAGTCAGATGACTGAGCATCAGGGCACGGATCATTTCCTCCTCGGTATTCTCGTTCTCCAGCGCATAAACCACCACAGGATTCGTTGCACAGATGCCCTGGTTGCCGCTGCCGCTGTTACTCATCACCGGAATCATGGCACCACCCATACGGGCATCGCAGGCTGAAGCGGTGCGGGAGATGATATGCGAGAAAATATTATCGCCGAAGATACCGTGACTCAACGGACGGTCCATCGTCTTGCCCAAACAGTGGCCATAGTTGCCTTTGATACTCAACTCGGCAGCCTTCATATTATAGTCCCTGGTCTTGAGAATGAAAGAAATCTCATCGAGCGGAGCTGTTGTAGCAAACTCGTAAACCATCGGGAAATTGAGCTGGATGTCGTCAGCAGCCTCATCGCCCACAGTACCGCCACGCTTATCGAGCACTACCTCACCATTACGCTCAACATACACAAAATGGGTATGTGAACCGGAGATAATTGCCGTAGTCTGGTCTTCACCGGCATGACAGATGATTTCGATATAGAGTTTATCCACATCACCCTGCTTCAGTTTGATGTTGATATCCGCATCCTTGATATATTGTTTGCCCTGCTCCAGACTGTCGGGAGTAAGATCTTTCAACACTTCCAGCTGATATTCAGGCTTTCCGATGAGCGCACCCAGCGATACGGCGATAGGCAAACCAATCATACCCGTGCCAGGAATGCCGACACCCATCGCATTCTTGAGCATATTAGGACTCAGAAGAACTTCAATACGTTCAGGGCGCTTGCCCAATGTAGTAGCAGCCTTGGCTGTACATAGTGCCACAGCCATCGGTTCGGTACAGCCGATGGCAGGAACCACCTCTTTATTAACGAGCGCAATGATGCGCTCACGCTTACTTTTCTCTAACATAATCTATATAGCTTTTATATAAATAACGTTCTTACCATTATTTCGGGTACAAAAATACAAAAAATAAACCGTATTCTTCTCTTTTCTCGAGAAAAATACGGTTTAAATCTATATTTCTTGATGAATTAGTCTTCCAACTGGAACAGAGGATCATCTGGAGTCAGCATGGTTGGCTTCTGGTCGAATTCCTTCAAGAGCTGCTCAGAAGCATACTTCTTGTCAACCACCAGGCGGAACATGTACTCGTTGAACCAATCGTTGGTCATGATGAAGCAACCGGCAAAACCATTGTCGGCACCCCAACTGTTCTCCACCTTCCACTTTACAGGCTTGCCATTGGCATCGAGATCTACAGCTGTCAGCGTCATGGCATGAGTAGAACCGCTATCGAAAGTAGCGATGCGGTCAGCCTTGTTCATTGGGAATGAGGTATTGAAGAGGCTTCCATAGTCGAAGTTGTCGAGTGCCAGATAGCCGCGCTTTCTATCAAGCTGCTTGCCCACATCATAGCTTGAATACATCTTATGACCGTCCTTCAGAGAGGCGATGGCGAGCTGGGCAATCTCCTCCATAGGCAGGTTCAGATACTTCCAGTTATGACCATCATAAGTATGACGGTCGTACTCTACCTCGTATGTCTTGTGGTAAGGACGGCGTGGATCGTTCATCACCATCAGGAAGGTACCGTTGAGATCCTTGCCTACGGTTTCCTCATAGAAACTCTTAGGAGTATACTTCTTTGCCTCGCCAACCTGCTTGCCATCCTTATCGCGGAAAGCATAGGTAAATTCCTTTACCGGTTCACCGAGAGTAAGACTCAGCATGTGATAAACCTGACCGAGCATCTCGTTCTTGCGAGCCTGGATAGCTGCCGACTTCTTACCCTGAGCCACCATTTTGCGGAGTTCCAGACCATACTCGCGGAGCTTGCTGCTTACGAGACGGCTCATCTTGGAAGTATTGTTGCTTGAGAAGGTCTCAGGCTGGGCACTCATAGGTACGAGACCATACTTGCTTGCCAAATCGGCAACACCACAGAAAGTACCGCCATCATTGAGCGGATTCTTGAAGAAGAACTGCACCTGAGGATCCTCGATGCTCTTCTTGCCGAGGTCGATAACCCCCTGAAGCATCAGGTTAGCCTTCTCCAACTGATCATAGAAGAAGAGGTAATCCTGAGAATACTCCACCACTCTACCCTGCTTGTCGTTGACAGCAAAGTTGGAACGGAGCACGTTGAAACCGCTGAACATCCAGCAACGGCCCGAACTCTTCTGGTTGTGAATGCTCTGCGAAGGAGTCTCGATGCTGAAATGAGTATCAACCGGGGCCTCGTTGGCATGATTCTTCACAAGGTCATCAATGTTGTTGTTGGCAATCGCATTGAAGAGTGCCTTGTTGGCTACACCTGCCTGCTGGCTTTTCTCCATCTGCTGGAGAGCAGACTGACTGATGCCGCCACCCTTGGTCTGCGCCATCAGAGACATGGAAGCCATCATCATGGCTCCCAAAAGTAATACATTTTTTCTCATCACGATAAAGGTATTTATTTGCTTATTGTTATATAACTAATTCCGGATTTCATTCCTTTTTCAGAAATTTCCTTTGCAAAAATACAAAGAATAATCGGAAAAAGCGAAAATATTGCCTCAAAAGTGCTTTATATAGGAAAAAAGCATTATCTTTGCACAAGATTTTCACGAAGAAAACATGGACAAGAACAAGTTTAGTCTATTAAATAGTATAAAATACCCGGAAGATTTGAGACGGCTGAGCATTGACCAGCTGCCACAAGTCTGCAAAGAGTTAAGAGAAGACATTATCGACGAGGTTGCCGTCAACCCCGGTCATTTTGCCTCCTCTCTTGGCGTGGTGGAAATAACCGTAGCCCTACATTATATCTACAACACCCCATACGACCGTATTGTATGGGATGTGGGACACCAGGCCTACGGACATAAGATATTAACAGGACGCCGCGAAAACTTCTGCACCAACCGCAAGTTGCACGGCATCCGTCCATTCCCTACACCTTTAGAAAGCGAATATGATACCTTCGCCTGCGGACATGCGAGCAATTCCATCTCCGCAGCACTCGGTATGGCCGTTGCCGCACGCGAAAACGGAGATACCAACAGGCATGTGGTAGCCGTCATTGGCGATGGAGCCATGAGCGGCGGACTGGCTTTCGAGGGACTGAACAACGTATCAAGTACACCTAACGACATGCTCATCATCCTGAACGACAACGATATGAGCATCGACCGGGCAGTGGGAGGTATGGAGAAATATCTCCTGAATCTCGATACCAACGAGACCTACAACCGCCTCCGTTTCAAGGCATCGCAGTGGCTGCACTCCAAAGGTTATCTCAACGAAGAACGCAAGAAGGGCATCCTGCGCCTGAACAATGCACTGAAGTCGGCACTGAGTCATCAGCAGAACATCTTCGAGGGTATGAACATCCGCTACTTCGGACCTTTCGACGGTCATGACGTGAAGGAAGTGGCGAGAGTGCTCAAACAGCTTAAGAACATGAAGGGTCCTAAGCTGCTACATCTGCATACCACCAAGGGAAAGGGTTACGAACCAGCCGAGAAGAGTGCCACCATCTGGCACGCACCAGGCAAATTCGATCCGGAAACAGGTGAGAGACTCATTGCCGATACCAGCAACCAGCCTCCTAAATATCAGGATGTTTTCGGTGAGACGCTGCTTGAACTGGCTCAGAAAAATCCGAAGATTGTAGGTGTGACACCAGCCATGCCTACAGGATGCTCCATGAACATCATGATGAAGGCGATGCCAAACCGTACCTTCGATGTAGGTATTGCCGAGGGGCATGCCGTTACCTTCTCAGGAGGTATGGCGAAAGACGGACTCATCCCATTCTGCAATATCTACAGTTCGTTTGCACAGCGTGCCTACGATAACATCATCCACGACATGGCACTGCTCAACCTGCCGGTTATCATGTGTCTGGACCGTGCCGGACTGGTAGGCGAAGACGGACCAACCCATCATGGTGCCTTCGATATGGCGGCTCTCCGTCCGATTCCGCATCTCACCATCGCATCTCCGATGAACGAGCATGAGTTGCGCAACCTGATGTATTCAGCCCAGTTACCAGGTCATGGCAGCTATGTTATCCGTTATCCGAGAGGCAAGGGTGTGCTCGTAGACTGGCGCAACCCGATGGAGGAAATCAAGACTGGTACCGGCAGAAAGCTGAAAGACGGCACCGATGTGGCCGTTCTCACCATCGGTCCTATCGGAAACGATGCTGCTCAGGCTATCGCTGAGGTAGAAGCCGAAACCGGAATGAGCATCGCCCACTACGATATGCGATTCCTCAAGCCACTCGATGAAGACATTCTGAAAGAGGTGGGCGAAAAATTCAGCCGCATCATCACCATCGAAGACGGCGTTCGTATGGGCGGTATGGGCTCAGCCGTACTGGAATGGATGAACGACCATGACTATCAGCCAAAGATGACCCGAATGGGATTGCCAGATGAGTTTGTGGAGCACGGAACCGTGGCACAGCTCAGGGAAATCGTGCATCTCGATAAAGAATCAATCAAAGAAGCAATTAAGAAATGAAAATAATCATAGCTGGCGCATATGCCATAGGTACTCACCTGGCGAGACTCCTGTCACGCAGCAATGAAGAGATTACGCTCATCGATGAAAGCGAAGAGCGCCTGGCAAGCATTGGCTCCGACTGCGACCTGCTCACCATGCTGGGCAAGCCTACCAGTCTTCACATCTTACGCGATGCGGGGGTTGCAGATGCCGACCTCTTCATCGCCGTTACTCCGGTAGAAAGTACCAACATCACAGCTAGCATCCTTGCCAAGAACCTGGGTGCCAAAAGAACGGTGGCCCGTGTGGATAATCCGGAGTATATGGATCAGCAGGCTCAGGAATTCTTCAAAGAATTAGGTATCAGCAAACTGATTTATCCGGAGATGCTCGCAGCCGTAGATATCAATAACGGACTGAAAATGAGTTGGGTACGTCAGCGCTGGGATGTGCACGACGGCGCACTCGTCATGCTCGGCATCAAACTGCGCGAAGGATGCGAGATACTGAACGAACCGCTCAAGAACATCAGCGGTCCTAACGACCCATACCACGTGGTAGCCATCAAGCGAGGCAGTGATACCATCATCCCTGGCGGTAACGACGAGCTGAAACTCTACGACCTCGCCTACTTCATGACCACCCGCAACTATATCCCATATATCCGCAAGATTGTAGGCAAGGAGCACTATGTGGATGTGAAGAACGTGATGATTATGGGTGGCGGACGCACAGCCGTAAGAGCCGTAAAGAAGATGCCGGAATATATGGAATGCAAGATTATCGAGATGAGCGAGGAGCGCTGCGAATATCTCAACGATATTCTCGATGAGAACAAGACGCTCATCATTCATGGTGACGGACGCGACATTCCGCTGCTCGTAGAAGAAGGTATCCGCAGTACTCAGGCCTTCGTGGCACTGACCGGTAACGCCGAAACCAATATCCTGGCCTGTCTTACCGCCAAGAGAATGGGTGTGCGCAAGACGGTGGCTGCCGTAGAAAACGTAGACTACGTGAGCATGGCAGAGAGTCTGGATATCGGTACCATCATCAACAAGAAGATGATTGCCGCCAGCTACATCTACCAGATGATGCTCGATGCCGACGTGATGAACGTGCGCTTCCTGATGAGCGCCAACGCCGATGTGGCAGAATTCATAGCCAAAGAAGGTTCGACGGTAACCAAGAAACCGGTGAAGGAACTCGGCATGCCTATCGGTGTAACCATCGGTGGACTGGTTCGCGGTGAAGAAGGAATGCTTGTTTCGGGTAATACCCAGATAGAACCGGGCGACTCGGTGATGGTTTTCTGCCACAACATCAACATGAAGAAAATTGAGAAATACTTCATATAAGCGTGAAGGAGATAGAGACATACTTCATATATGATAAACAGCAAATTAATATATAAGATTTTAGGGCAACTGCTTTTCATAGAAGCATTCCTGCTCTTCGTCAGTCTGCTGGTAGCTTTCTATTACCAGCAGGATGACATCTTTGCCTTTATTGTGGCAACACTTACCACCATCGGAGGCGGGCTGGTGCTGAAATGGCGAGGTCATGGAGCCGATAACTCAATGTCACGCCGTGATGCCTATCTCGTGGTAACGCTCTCATGGATTGTATTCAGTTTCTTCGGAACCCTCCCCTTCATGGTGAGTGGATACATCAACAACTTTACCGATGCCTACTTTGAAACCATGTCGGGATTTACGACAACGGGAGCCACGATATTAGACGATGTAGAATGCTTCCCCCACGGACTGCTTTTCTGGCGTTCGCTCACCCAATGGATAGGCGGTTTGGGAATCGTGTTCTTCACCATCGCCCTGCTGCCTTCGCTTGTAGGAGGACAGACCAAGGTGTTTGCTGCCGAGGCTACAGGACCTATCAAAACGAAACTGCATCCCCGGCTTTCCACTTCGGCTAAATGGATCTGGAGTATCTATCTGATGCTCACCATTGCCTGCATCGCATCCTACTATGTGGCAGGAATGAATCTCTTCGACAGTTTCAACTATGCGATGACCACTACGGCTACAGGAGGTTTCTCTACTCATAACAGCAGTACCTCGTTTTTCCATTCGCCGGCGCTGGAATACATCTGTGCCTTCTTCTGCTTCCTGTCGGGTGTTAACTTCACCCTGCTCTATGCAGCCGTCATCAAGTTCAAGATCAAGGATCTGTTCAAGAATTCAGAGTTTAAGTTCTATATGCTCCTCGTTACAGCCTTCACGGCTTTCATCATGGTAGAGCTGATAGCGATGCGCAACTACGATGTGGAACATGCCTTCCGCAGCTCCATCTTCCAGGTGGTATCATTCATCACCACCACGGGATTATTTAACGACGATGCTGCTGTGTGGCCTCACGTTACCTGGGTGGTATTGGCAGCCTGCATGTTCTTCGGAGCCTGCTCGGGCAGTACGAGTGGAGGTTTGAAATGTATCCGTGGCGTGATGCTGGTAAGAATGGTGAAGAATGAATTCCGCCAGATTCTGCATCCTAACGCCGTGCTGCCATTGAAGATTGATGGTGTGAACGTACCGATGCAGAAGCGTGTTACGCTGCTTGCCTTCCTCACCACTTATCTCATCATCTGTCTGGTGATATCGTTCACGATGATAGCCATGGGCATCGACAACACCAATGCCATCACCATCACCCTGAGTTGTGTGGGTAATGTGGGACCTACGCTGGGTACGGAAATCGGACCAACCATGTCGTGGAGCGAACTGCCGGATGTGGCAAAATGGTTCTGCTCGCTGATGATGCTCATCGGTCGTCTGGAAATATTCAGTGTGCTGGTTATCTTTACACCAGCATTCTGGAGAGAGAACTAACATACCCAGAGGGGGAGTTAGAAAATAAAAGAGAAAAAAAGAAGTTGATATTTGAAGTAAGAAATACGCTTACTAGACTAAGTATATTTCGCCCCAAAAGCGTTATATATAATAAGGTATAGGCTCAGCAAGAGCCTTACCGGAGAGTAAGAAACCGTACTGAAGAGTACATTTATAAACTAAATATAGGTAAAAATGAAACCATTAAAATTTCAACCGCTATTAAAATCCACCATCTGGGGTGGCAGTAAGATTATCACTTTCAAGCATCTCGACGTAAAGCAAGAGAATGTGGGAGAAAGCTGGGAAATCTCTGGAGTACCAGGAAATGAAAGCATCGTAGCCGATGGCGAGATGCAGGGCAAGAGCCTCAACGAGGTTGTTGCAGAACGGAAGGGAAGCTTCCTCGGAGAAGAGAACTACAAGCGTTTCGGCAATGAGTTTCCACTGCTCATCAAGTTTATCGATGCCAACCGCGACCTCTCTATCCAGGTGCATCCTAATGATGAAATTGCCAAGAAGCAAGGTAAGAAACGCGGCAAGACAGAGATGTGGTATGCGCTGCCATGCGAGCCGGATGCCAAGCTCTACAACGGCTTGAAGATGCAGATTACTCCTGAGCAGTACAAGGAGATGGTAGAGAATGATACCATCACTGATGCCCTGGCTCAGTATAACGTGAAGGAAGGTGACTGTTTCTTTATCCCAGCCGGCAGAATCCACACCATCGGAACAGGCTGTTTCGTTGTCGAGATTCAGCAGACCAGCGATGTTACCTATCGCATCTACGACTTCAAACGCAAGGACAAGGATGGCAACTATCGTCAGCTCCACACCAAGGAGGCTGCTGAGTGCATCGACTACACCGTATTGCCAGACTATCGCCAGCACTACACTCCTGCCAAGAATCAGGGTGTAAGCATGGTACAGTGCCCTTACTTCACCACAGCCGTTTATGATCTCGATGAACCAATGACGCTGGATTATTCAGAATTGGACAGCTTCGTGATTCTGATTGGCTTGAAGGGTGAGGCTAAGATTACCGACAACGAGGGTAACGAGATTACGCTCCAGGGCGGCGAAAGCATCGTTGTTCCTGCCAGCACCAAGACATTGAAGGTAGAAGGAACCCTGAAGTTCCTGGAGGTTTTTTAAAGGTAAAAAAGTAAAAGGGTAAAAAAGTAAAAAGAGCCTGGCGGGATGTCATCAGCCTGCTTTCTTTTTACCTTTTTACCCATTTACTTTTTTACCCTTTTACTTTTTTACCTTTTTACCTTTAAATATCCTTTTTACCTTTCCAAATACTTTTCCACATCCGCCTGTATCTTCTGGAATTCGGGAGAGAACTGGTAGAAGGTGTTCTTCTTCATCATCATCTTCACCTTGCCCAGACTATTCTCATAACATGCCATTTCGGTGCGGGCCTGCTCGGAATGGAGGGCACGGTCGCGGATTTCATTCTCCCTATCGTTGCGCAAAGCATCGCAGACGCTCTGGACGATAGGACTAACTACCAGGTCGAAGAGATGATGACCCTGTATATATAAATAGGTATTGCTCTCGTTTACACCCAGATTATTGAGGTAAAGAGCCATTTCATCCAACTCATCCTTAAACTTCTTGAAGCGGCGCTCCAGCTGGAACAGCTTTGCCCGCACCTTCTTTCCCAAATAATCTATCGCCCATTTAGGATCCTGGATTCGGACAGAAGGCAGCATGATGACCTTATCAAACTCCGCCATATCAAAATGCATCGACATCTTGCGATGACGCACATAAAACAGCATGTGCCATAAGAAAAGAGGCCAGATGGTACGGGAATAGGACTCAAGAAAACGCTCGAAATCGAAGATGCGACGGTCGTTGAGCGTCACCATCACACAGGTTTCGTGCAATCCTCTGGCATAACATTGGAAGTTTTCGATGGCATAGGCATAGGTATGGAAGATGAAAGGATTCTCCAACATCTGCTGGGAAGACTCGGTTGAGCCCTGACGCAGATAATCGTAATCGGCATCTACACAGGCTATCATATCCCTACCTACTCCTTTCAGCATACTGGAGATAGCAGCCTTCTTGCCTCGGTCTAAATGCTGGTTACGGGTAGGCAGCATGATATCAAAATAGCGTTTTTCATTCTCAAACTTTCCCAGTACAGAACGCCAGAAGAAGACATCATCATAGCTCTCGACGTAAGCCACAATCTTGCGCCGAGCCTTCTTCGAAGTCATCCTGTTGGCTGCCTCGAAGAACTGGGAATTGATATTATCAGTTAAACGTTTAGCCATAATACTTCTTTTTCACTTATATCGTGATGTCGCTCACATCCGTCACCCTATCGGTCCATCCATCCATGACCACAGCAGGACTGTGGGTGGTCATGATGATCTGGATATTCGGATTAAGCTGCAGCACCAGACCGATGAGCTGCTTCTGCCATTCGAAATGAAGGCTGATTTCCGGCTCATCCATAAAAAGGACGTATGACTGGTTGTCCTCCACCAGCACGGTAAGGAGGATGGCGAGAATCTGCTTCTCACCAGCCGAGAGCTGATAAGGCGAGAGCTGCTCACCTATCTGGTTGAAGCGGATTTCGTTGGCAGTACGAATGATGGTCTTGCCGGTATCCTTGAAAAGATTATCTACCATATCCTGGAACAACTTCTTCGGTTCACTCAGTTTCTGAGCCTTGAAGGCTGCATCCGGTTCGCCACTCTGCAAGACGGCGATGATGCGGTTGCCGATGTTCACCTGGTAATCCAGATACTTGCGCTGCAGCTGGAAGAGCTGCCAGTCGAGTTCGGTAACCAGAGTGAGGTCTATCTTGTTGAGCATCTCGGCATTCATCAATGGTCTATCTACCGAGCGGATTACATCATATCTAATCCACTTTGCCTCCTCCGGCTCCACCTTCAGATGCACACCTTTGATCATGTGACTAGGGAATTCACCGCCAGCCGCCAGACCCTTTACCACCTTATTTAATATAGTACTCTTGCCCACGCCGTTTACACCACTCAGGATATTGACACGGCGGTCGAGGTTCCAAAGAATATGTTTGGTACCGCTCCAGAGAGATTCAATCTCTATCTGTTTGATATAATCAGCATATTTCTGCATAAGAATAATCTCCTATCTTTAATAGTCAAGAACGGAAAAAGACTATTGTCTTAACTTCTTAACTCCTTTAAGTTTCAAAAAATATACCGCAAATATAGCAAAATTCCTCGAATTTTTGTACCTTTGCACTCGATTTTATTCAAAAATAGGAAGATTTAAATAGAAATAAGGAAAAAATGGATAACAAACGACCTTTTATCGCCCACCTGTGCCTCTTCTGTTCCGGCGCATTCTGGGGACTGATGGCTCCCGTAGGCAAGGATGCCATGCTTCACGGCATCGACGGCATCGACCTGGTGAGCTTCCGTGTATTGGGTGGTGCCATTCTCTTCTGGCTCACCTCGCTCTTCACCAAGAAAGAGCATGTTCCAGTAAAAGACATCTTCAAGTTTGCTGCTGCCGGACTCTTCGCCCTCGTGTTCAACCAGTGTTCTTACACCATCGGTCTGAACATGACTTCGCCTAGCAATTCCAGTATCATGACCACTTCGATGCCTATCTTCGCCATGGTTCTCTCCTTCCTGATATTGAAGGAGCCTATCACCTGGAAGAAGGCGCTCGGTGTATTGATGGGATGCGCAGGTGCCGTCATCATCATCATGACGAGTGCTACGGCTGGCAATGCCAAGGTGGGAAACATCTGGGGCGACCTGCTCTGTATGTCGGCGCAGCTTTCCTTCGCCCTCTACCTGTCGCTCTTCAAGAACCTGCTGTCTAAGTATTCGCTCTTCACCATCAACAAGTGGATGTTCCTCTGGGCAACGGTCCTGATATGGCCTTTCACCATCAGCCATGTGATGAGCATCGACTTTGCCCATGTTCCGATGAGCACCTGGTGGGAAACGGGCTACGTGGTTCTCTTCGGCACTTATCTGGGCTATATCTGCATGATGATTGGCCAAAAGACCCTGCGCCCTACCGTAGTTTCGGTATATAACTATGTGCAGCCGCTGGTATCGGTCACCGTGAGTGTCATCGTGGGGCTCGCCGTATTCAAGGGTATGCAGGCAATAGCCGCCATCCTCGTGTTCTCAGGTGTATGGCTCGTGGTAAAGAGCAAGTCGAAGAGAGATATCGACCAGCACGATCACAGTCTGGCCTACGAGAAAAGACATGCTTAAAAGATTTAATGTCGATTTATAAAACTGAAACTGTCCCCATCTGAGATAACAGATGAGGACAGTTTTTTATATAAGAAAAGAAGATCAGCAACCGAAGTAAACCATCAGTCCGCCCAATACGATATAAAGCAGGGCGTATGGGATGGCCGAACGGAGAATCTCTCCATCCTTTCCCTCCATATCGCAGGCTGCAGTAGCAATGGCGATGCTCTGCGGACTGATCATCTTGCCACCCGTGGCTCCCGTGGTATTGGCAGCAACCAGCCAGTTCTCCTGACCGCCCTCCATACCAAAGAATGTGCTCTGTCCCGTCATGCCCAACTGATTGGCAACATGAGCCTGGAGCTTGGCAAAGAGGATATTCGAAGAGGTATCAGACCCCGTAACGAAGGTTCCGATGGCACCAATCATCGGTGCTACCAAAGGATAGAAATCACCCGTCACAGCCACCAGACCTGAGGCGATGGAAGTAATCATTCCCGAATAGTTCATCACACTTGCCAGGGCTATCAGCGAACAGATGGTCACCACCGTCTTACGCAGATTCACCATGGTACGGGCAAGAATCACCATCAATCTCTTGAGGCTCAATCCCTGAATCAATCCACCAATCGTAGCACCTAGGAAGAGCATCAGTCCTGCATTGGAAATCCAGCCAAACTTAAAGGTGCTGTCGAGTACAGGCAGATGAACCGCACTCACCAGATGACTCTTGAGGAAAGCATTGACCGGAGGACAGAGTGCGCCGGAAACCAGGATGAATATCAATATAAAAAGGTAAACGCTCCATGCCTTCAGGCTCTCGGCAAGCGTAAAGGTTTCCTTATCCTGCACCTTGCTCTTTCTGGCAAATACCTTGGCGTATGCGATGATGGCGATAATGGCTGCCAGCGAACCGATGATGGCTGGAGTCTCGGAACCGAGATAATAGCCGCAGACAAACTGCACTACCACGGAAATCACTCCCACCCAGAGGGCGATGATGAGATTCTTGATAAGATTGTGCTTATCGGTAAGCGTCAGGATGATGAAAGGCAGGATGATAAAAAGAGGTGCCAGCTGGATAATGGCGAAAGCCGAAGTCTCGCAAATCTGTGCCGCCGAAGCCGATCCGCTTTCCGCCACCTCGTTACAGAGCGTAGTAACCGGTACACCCACGGCACCAAATCCCGTAGCCACGGTATTACCGATTAAGGAAACCAGAGCCGAGAACATCGGTTTGAAGCCGAGTCCGATGAGGATGGCAGCAGGTATCGCCACCGCCGTTCCGAAGCCCGCCATACCTTCGAGCAGTCCGCCGAATCCCCATACGAGGAGCAGCACGAGCAGTCCCTTATCATCGGTAATCGATGTAAACTGCCTCTTGATCACCTCTATCTGCTTGCTTTCCACGAGGATATTATAGCTGTAGATAGCCATCAGGATGATGATGAGAATCGGGAATACCGCCTTCAGGATGCCTTCCACCACCGCCCATCCCGTCAGGGCGATCACGCTATCCTCCGCATGTTCCGGAGCAATCATGCCTAGCGGCGAAGCAGCGAAGAGAGCGAGCAACACGGTAATTACGAGCGTCAGCAAGGCGCTTTTATGACCTGCCATCTTGAAGCCGAGCATCAGGATGAACAGCAACACGATGGGAATAATAGAAACTACAGATGCCATAAGCCATTCAGTTTTTTAATGTTTTCGATTGCTAAATTTTATGTTTATGACTGCAAAAATAACATTTTTCTTTGAAAAAAGAAAGCATTTTTTGAAAAAAATCTCTTCTTAGATGTCCGATTTTTCAATTTCATACGTCTATAGAATGTAAAGGTTATGAGAACAGAAGAATTCAACCATATCATCCTACCGATGCGCAGCAACTTGAAAGCGTATGCGCTAAGGTTGACTGAGAGTGACGACAATGCCGAAGACCTCGTGCAGGAAGTCATGCTCAGGCTGTGGGACATGCGCCAGAATATCCACGCAGAAGATAACCTCAAGGCGCTAGCCATCACCATCATGCGCAACAAGTTTTATGACCAGTGCCGACATGAGGAGCGGAACTTCACCACCGACAAGGTAATGGAAGTACCCATAGAAGACCGGCGGGCAGAGCAACGGGACGAGGTAAACCTCATCAAGCAGATAGTGGCGCAGCTCCCGCCCTTGCAGCAGCAGATATTCCGCATGAAGGAGATAGAAGGCTATACTGCCGATGAAATCATGCAGATAACGGGATGCACAGCAGATAATCTCCGAAAGAATCTCTCCAGAGCCCGACTCAAAATCAGAGAGACTTATATGAACATCGTGAAACAGAACAAAATAAAGAAGGAGGAAAAGTTATGAATGATGAAATAAAAAGAATACAGAACTTGCTCGACAAGTATATGGATGGTGCCACATCCAATGAGGAAGAGGCAACGCTCAGAAAATATTTCGAAGAGCATGCCAATGATATTCCGGAAGAATGGGAATCCTATCGCGCCCTCTTCAGCTATATCGGATTCGAACAGATGAATCTTTCTCAAATTCTAAAAGGAGAAGAAGAGAAGGAGGAGGATTTCGAAAAAAAAGATATCGAGAAGGAAGAAATCCCAAAGAAGGAAGCTTCTCGCAGCAGATGGCTCAAATATTTCGGCACTTCTGTGGCAGCCGCCGCTATCATCGCATTCCTGATTGTGGGCATCCAGAAGATAACCCAGCCTCAGCCTGAATGTTATGCGGTTATCGATGGAAAGGTTTATACCGACCAGGAGTTCGTTCATAACGAAGCCCTGGATGCCCTGGAAGATGTTTCGGCAGATTCCGAAGATCCATTCAGTGCCCTGGATATGATGAAACAATAAATTCATCTTTTAGATGAAACAATCAATCAAACTATAAAGTATAATATATATAATAAGGTATAGAATATGAAACGATGCAACTTGATAAAACGCTTCTTCATCGGACTGCTTCTTATCGTGGTAGCCTCGATTTCGGCTAATGCCCAGGAGGGACTATACGTAAAAAGTATATTCCAACGCTTCGGACACGCCAAGGGATGCAAGATGGTTACGATGCAGAATGCGCAACTCAAAGGTTACAGGCTCAAGATATACAAGAGCCTGGTATATAAGAACCATGCCACGGAAATAGCCCACTATCTGAAGTCCGACCGCAAAGCTGCGAAAAAGATCAGAGAGGTGGTGGAAAATGGCAAGATGGTGAGCGGCTATTACATGATGACACCCTTGAGCAATGGCGACAACCGCTTCATCCTCTTCAGTAACCCGAGTAAAAGCAAGGGAACCGTGATTTATATAGAAGGCGACCTGTCGCCCGAAGATATCATGAAACTCTGCTATTCCAGAAGATAGAAACAGCATTTTCCTTCTGGAATCTTCTCAATAAGAATAAGAAACAACATAAAATATAGTATTATGAATATCAAAAACGTAATGATGATGGCTGCCATGATGCCAGCCTTCGCCCTTGCTGAAACCAACAGCAACAGTACACCAGCCTCGGTAGAGGCTAACGACACCACAATCAGAGTGAACGACCAGAACATCGTCATCAAGCAGGATGGTGAACAGACTTCTGTGAAGATATATAAGATGAACGGCAACGAGATGACCAAGATTTCCGAAACCCAATTCGTAGATGGTCAGGAAGTAGAAAAGGTATTTGTCACCTCACCATTCATCCCTCAGACTTTGAGCAAGCGCAAGCGCAGTCTGGAGAGTCATTATCCAACCTTCTTCTTCGGCTGCAGCCAGTTGCCAGGCAGCAGGGGAAGCATGGGAGGCAACAACGAGATGCACAGTCGCAACTCCAAGTCGTGGGAATGGGGCATCACCCTCACCAGTCTCTGCTTCCGCCTTTCCAACGAAATGGCGCTCACCTCCTCTCTCTCCATCGGACAGGTACACCACCATTTCAAGGACAATTATGTATTAAGTACCGAAAACGGGGTATCGGCAATGACTCCGATAGAAGGCGAAACGCTGAAGAAAAGCTATATCAGCTACAATGTGCTCCGCCTGCCTATCATGCTGGAGTGGCAGAAGCGCATAGGATCCCATGATGCATTCCTGGCTTTAGGTCCATCAGTAGAATACCGCTGGCACGAGCATTCCCGCTACTTCATCGGAAAGCACAAGCATACCGAAACGGGCGATATCAACCTCAACCCTATCGGCCTGAACCTGGAAGCCCGTGCCGGCTACTCAGGAGTGATGCTCTACGCCCGTGCTGGAGTAACCCCACTGCTCAACAAGACCAAGGCTCCCGAGTGCTACCCGATGACCATCGGCTTAGGATTTAGACTGTAATTTCTCTCAAAAAATCGAAAAAAATGCCCGAATACCACAAACGTGGTAGCAGGAATACTACTCATATGCTATTTCAGAATCCAAAAAATCGCCGTACCTTTGCAGCGTCAATCAGAACAAACAGTCTGATGACTTTCAGAAGGACATCAGAATGTCTTTCAGAGAAAGAACATCAATCTGATTTCTGGGCGACAATTTATATAAATGAATAAGATTGAATATTAACGTAAAATTAAAGAAAGGACATAGATTATGAGTACAGAAAAGAAACTTCGCTTTGAGACACTTCAGTTGCATGTAGGTCAGGAAAATCCAGATCCAGCTACCGACGCTCGTGCGGTGCCTATCTACCAGACCACAAGTTACGTGTTCCGCAACTCTCAGCACGCTGCCGATCGCTTCGGACTCCGTGACGCAGGTAACATCTATGGTCGCTTGACCAACTCTACTCAGGGTGTATTCGAAGACCGTGTAGCTGCCCTCGAGGGTGGTGTAGCAGGTTTGGCTGTCGCTTCTGGTGCTGCCGCCGTTACCTACGCTCTGCAGAACATCCTTCAGAATGGCGACCACATCGTAGCTGCCGACAACATCTACGGTGGTACTTATAACCTCATCACTCATACATTATCCACACAGGGTGTCAGCTACACCATCGTGGATCCTCGCAACTTCGAGCAAGTAGAGGCTGCTATCCAGGACAATACCAAGGCACTCTATGCAGAGACCTTCGGAAATCCTAACTCTGATGTAACCGATATCGATAAGTTGGCAGAGATTGCTCATCGCCACAACATCCCATTGATTATCGACAACACCTTCGGCACTCCATACCTCATCCGTCCTATCGAGCACGGAGCAGATATCGTGGTTCACTCTGCTACCAAGTTCATCGGCGGTCACGGTTCATCTCTCGGTGGTGTCATCGTAGATGGCGGTAAGTTCAACTGGAAGGCAAATGCCGACAAGTTCCCTACTCTCGCTAAGCCAGACCCATCTTATCATAGTGCCGTATTCGCAGATGTAGCCGGAGCAGCAGCCTTCGTAACCAGAATCCGTGCGGTCATCCTTCGTGATACCGGTGCAACCATCTCTCCATTCAACGCCTGGATTCTTCTTCAGGGCTTGGAGACATTGAGCCTCCGTGTAGAGCGTCACGTTCAGAATGCATTGAAGGTGGTAGAGTATCTGGAGAACAATCCTAAGGTGGCTAAGGTTAATCACCCAGCCGTTCCTTCTCATCCCGACCACGAGCTTTACAAGAAGCTCTTCCCTAACGGCGGTGGTTCTATCTTCACCTTCGATATCAAGGGCGGCGAGAAAGAGGCATGGGAGTTCATCGACCACCTGCGTATCTTCTCTTTGCTGGCTAACGTAGCCGACGTGAAGTCACTGGTTATCCACCCAGCAACAACCACCCACTCTCAGCTGAGCCCAGAGGAGTTGGAGGAGCAGCACATCTATCCTTCTACCGTTCGCCTGAGCATCGGTATCGAGAACATCGACGACCTGATTGAGGCTCTCGAAGAGGCATTTACTTACGTAAAGTAATTTCAGTGTTGAATGTTGAATATTAAATGTTGAATTGCCTGACGGACAATAACGGCATTCAACACTCAACATTAAAATTCAACATTCAACACTCAACACTTAACATTAAAAAAATCATTATGGCAAAGATATATAAGCAGATTACTGATTTAATCGGTAAGACCCCATTGGTAGAATTGGGTAAGTATTCAGCATCCAAGGGTTTGGAGACTCCTGTGATTGCTAAGGTAGAATTCTTCAATCCTGGCGGAAGCGTAAAGGATCGTATCGCACTTGCGATGATCGAAGACGCTGAGCAGAAGGGCATCCTGAAACCAGGTGCCACCATCATTGAACCAACCAGCGGTAACACGGGTGTAGGTTTGGCTCTGGTATCAGCCGTAAAAGGCTATCACCTCATCCTCACCATGCCAGAAACCATGAGTGTGGAGCGCAGAAACCTGGTGAAGGCTTACGGCGCAGAAGTGAGATTGACCAGCGGCAAGGACGGAATGCCTGGCGCCATCAAGGCTGCCGAGGAGCTCCGCGATTCCATCCCGGGTTCCGTGATTCTGGGACAGTTTACCAACCCAGCCAATCCTGCCAAGCACTATGCTACAACCGGACCAGAAATCTGGGCAGATACCGATAGTGAGATTGATATCTTCGTAGCCGGTGTAGGAACAGGCGGAACCATTTCGGGTATCGCCAAGTACCTGAAGGAGCAGAATCCTAACGTGAAGGTGATTGCCGTAGAGCCTGCCACATCGCCTGTATTGAACGGCGGACAGAGCGGTCCTCACAAGATTCAGGGCATCGGTGCCGGTTTCATTCCAGAGACTTACTCTTCAGAATATATCGATGAGGTATTGGATATTCAGAACGATGATGCTATCAAGGCAGGTCGTGACCTGGCTCAGACCGAGGGTCTCTTGGTAGGAATCTCATCAGGTGCTGCCGCCTTTGCAGCCACCGAGATTGCGAAGCGTCCTGAGAACAAGGGCAAGAAGATTGTAGCCCTCTTGCCAGATACAGGTGAGCGTTATTTAAGCACTGTACTCTACGCTTTCGAGGAGTATCCATTGTAATTCACAATCGGATATTTTCTGATGAAAGCAGAATCTATCATAATTTCCCCAACCAGCTTTCCCATAGCAGGTTGGGGATTTTTATTTTTCGGAACTTCATATATATTTGCAAATGCGATACCACCGCCCTAACTACCTATTTTTATATAGTTAGGGCGGTACTATAGCTAAAATTCGAGACCATTTACCGCATAGAGCGGTACGTTAGTAACCCAATCTTCCT
>ERZ791731.57-NODE-57-length-72546-cov-4.90352_pt1 | contig 72546 bp, 46 predicted proteins | sample MGYA00509954_ERZ791731 | MGnify/ENA primary metagenome ERZ791731 (study PRJEB30046, sample SAMN00715134) | human gut metagenome | study: EMG produced TPA metagenomics assembly of the A metagenome-wide association study of gut microbiota in type 2...
TTGCTAAAATTAATGGATTTAGCACATAAAAAAGCACGGAATTTGACGAAGAACCTAGCATAATCATAAGTTACACGTCCGGAATAACCTTGATTACGATTAGGTAGCACACTATCACGATATTCACGCATCATATACATCGCCATCGCTGTTAAATTATGATCGCCAAAACTGCGTTTCCAGTCTAATCGTGCATCAAAATAAAAAGTCTGATTAGTATAACGATTAATACTACCTTGATTAAGGAAAGGATTACCAGTCTGAAGCTCTGTCAACTCATAAGAATCCGGATTTTCGACATTCCATGAACCATCTTTTACTGAATAGAAATAAGGTTTCATACTATGAGTATAGTGCGTCAAAGCATAGCTTTTTACATTAACTAATGATTTAAAGCTTAATCCCTCAGTAATAAAATCCAGTTTCTGATTGATATTTAAAGAAGCGTTCATTGTATGATATTGCTGTTCCTTATAATTACTCAACATATATTCATAAGGATTCACCGCCATTTCACCTTTACCTACCAATTGGCTACCAAACCGAATTATGTTTTCATCATTCGGTTGCTCGGGAAAGTAAGCAGGATATGAAACAGGATTAGCACGCATTACACGCTGAAAGATGTCACCAGTACTATTACCCGGACCGTGTTTAGAACCAATCTGCGCCATTATACGGAGATCAAGCATAGTGGTATTAGTCAACTTATAACCAATATTGTTTTGAAAACTATATGACCAATTATTTATGTTATTGTCATACACATAGTTTTTTGGAGCCTCCATTAATCCTGTATCATGATTCGCCTGTAAACTCATATAATAAGTAACACGTGATCCACCACCTTGCACATTCACATTAGCACGTTGATTCATATTACCACTTCTGTACATCAAGTCAAACCAATCTACATTAGGATAAACATAAGGATTAATTCCCTGTTCGGTGTAAGTAATCTGTTCATCCGAATAAAAAGGAGTAACATCACCATCTAAACGAGCAGCTTGAGCCTCATTGTAATAACGCATAAAATTGGGTCCATCTACAAAATCTACACGATTAGTTGGAGTAAAATAAGAAGCTTCTAATGATACACTCACTTTAGCCTTAGTGTTCTCACTACCTTTCTTGGTAGTTACCAACATTACACCATTAGCACCACGATTACCATAAATTGCAGTGGCAGAAGCATCCTTTAACACCGAAAAACTTTCGATAGTTTCTGCCGGAATACGGTTCAGATCATCTGCAGTAATTTCCACTCCATCTAATAAAATCAAGGGAGTAGCTACACCACCAAAAGTATTAATACCACGAATATAAAATTGAGAAGAAGAACCTGGTTCACCACTAGTAGTCATAGAAACGACACCGGCCAGTTTACCAGCCAGCGCACTAGTAAATGAAGAAGAAGGAACCTTAAAATCCACACCTTTTGCCGTGGTGATGGCACCAGTGATTGATACTTTCTTTTGAGTACCCTCACCTATCACAACAACTTCGTCTAACACTTCGTTGTCTGATTCCATTTTAATAGTCATCACACCTAAATCTCCGACCATTAGTACCAAAGGTTTGTAACCAATGTAAGAAATTTCCAATTGAGATTTACTCGTCACTGAGATGTTAAACTTACCGTCGACATCAGTAATGGTACCACTCGTCTCGCCCTTTACTTTAATATTGACACCTACTAAGGGCTCATTAGTACTTGCATCAATAACAGTACCGGTCAAAATACGCTTCTGTGACACTGCACTTTGCTGTACTGCATCAACACTACCAGTCGCATAAAGTGGCCGCGCTCCTACAAAAAGACTTAGTAGGAGTGCTGCTCCCACACATCTCTGCATCAACTTTGAAATTTGACTTTCTTTCATAGTATATTATTAAAAATAAATAAAATAATAATGTAACTGAGAATTACATATAATTGGTACACAAAAGTATGCTACTTATAGATTATAAGTAAGTAGAATTTTCTCTAAAAATGCAACAAACGTCCCTATTTTAACTGCAGAAACAACTAATTACCCCATCAATGACACAAAAATAATATGCAGAACGTCTCAAATAAAAGAAAGAATAATAAATCTGTCCCAAATACCAAATATAATGGGTAAGATTCTCAGAAATACAATTCAAATTTACCTATCCGGCAAATTCTTTAGGCAACACCCCAAACTGTTTCTGGAAACACTTGGAAAAATAGGAAGGAGAGTTAAAACCTACCATATAACAAATTTCATTCACACGTGCATTACCTTCTTTCAACAATTGGGCTGCCCGTTTCAATCTTTCCAGTCTCAAATATTCATTCGGACTTAAATTTAATACTCCTTTGATTTTTCTATAAAAGTTGGATCGACTCATATTCAATAAATCCACAATATCATCCATACTAAAATCAGGATTATAATAATTATTCTGAATAATTTCATTTAGTTTCTTCATAAACTCCTCATCAGCCTTTGTTAAAGCCATTGTATTAGCAGCAACAAAAGGAGATTGCGTAAAAGCCTGACGTAATTTCTCACGGCTATTAATCAAATTAGCAATACAGGCCTGCAAATATTCAACAGAAAACGGTTTTTCTATATATGCATCCGCTCCCAACTCTAACCCTTCTATCTTCGATTGAATATTTGTTTTTGCTGTAAGAAGAACAATAGGAATATGGCTATAATCCAATTTAGACTTAATCACTCTACATAATTCAAATCCATCCATTCGAGGCATAACTACATCACTAACAATCAGTGTTACCTCATTAATATCCAATGCCTCCAAAGCTTCCACACCATTTGTAGCAGTCAATACAATATAACTATTCTCCAACTGACGGACAACAAAAGATAACATATTCGGATTATCATCCACCACCAATACTGTTGGTTTGTTTGCTTTATTCTCCATTAATCCCACCTGACGCTCTGAGACCTTACTAGCTTCCACAAAGTTAGGTTCCACCACCAATTTAATTACACTATCTTGTTCTACAGGAAGCATCAAACAAAAAGTATTTGCTTCTTCTCCCTCCAACATCGTCAGAGTACCTTGGTGCAACTCAGCCAGCGAACGTGACAATGCCAATCCAATGCCTGTACCAGTAGTAATCTTCCCATCCTCTTCTTCATTGAAACGAATAAAAGGTTTGAATATTTCCTCTTTCATTTCATCTGGAATAATAACCCCATCATTCACAGTATGGACATAAAATTTTTTCTCCGCTCCTGTTCCATTTAAATTCAAAAATAGATGTACATAGGTTTCCGCATATTTTACAGCATTATTTAACAAGTTACTGATGATTTTAGTAAATGCTTCTTGATTGACATGTGCATAGAAATCCTGTTCAGGTACATTCAAAACAAAATTCAATCCTTTCTGTTTTGCTAGAGAAGTAAAACGTCTATAAGTTTCTCTCAAGATTTCTGTAACATTACATTCAGCAAAGTTTAAACGAAATCCCTGACTTTCCGTTTTACGGAAATCGAGTAATTGATTAACCAGGTTCAGCAACCGTTCCGTATTCTGCTTCATGACGTTCAAGTCCTCGCGGGTTTCCGTGTCCACCTGTTTCTTCAATATAATATTTTCCAACGGCCCCTTAATCAATGTCAACGGAGTACGTATCTCATGAGCCACATTCGTAAAAAAGTCAATCTTCGCATTATATACTTCGCGTTCCTTTTCCTGTTCGAATTTCTCCATTTGCCGACGATGCTTCCTGTTGCTGCGTCTCTTGAAATACATAACCGCACACAAGGAACAACCTATAATCAACAAAGCATACACGATATAAGCCCAGACGGAAAGATAGAAAGGCGGAAGAATATGTACTTTCAGGGATATTCCTTCTTCATTCCATACCCCGTCGCTATTAGAGACTTTCACCCGGAAAGTGTAATTGCCATACCGCAGGTTGGAGTAAGTGATAATAGGGCTCTCGCCCACCGTCAGCCAATCTGCGTCAAAGCCGTCCAGCTTATACATTATTTTGCTCATCCTCGGAGCCTGGAAGTCCAATGCCGCTACACGGAAAGAGAAAGAGTTCTGATTGGATTGAAGTACAAGTTCGTCGGAAAAGGTGATGCTCTTTTCCAACGGAGAACCCGGTTCGCCTACATACACTTCCTTGCCAAAGAGCAGAAAATCTGTAATCACGATAGACGGAAGCGACTTATTCTCTGAAAAGTTCTTGGGATTGAAAGCCACAAAACCATCGATACTTCCCAGATAGATTGTACCGTCTTCCGTTTCAAAACTTGAACGATAATTGAACTGGTCGCCCAGCAAACCGTTGGAAGTGGTATATACTTTCATAGCTCCGGTGGTAGGCTGGAAACACACCAAGCCATTATTGGTTGTCAGCCAAAAAAGCCCGTCCTTGTCTTCTACAATCTGATAAACGACGTCGTTTGGCAATCCGTCCGCCAGATTATAACTGGTGAAGGTTTCTGTCTCCGGATGGAACAAACAGAAACCGCCGCCCTGTGTCGTGAGCCAAACCTGCCGGTGGGAATCCTCGAAGATACTCACTACCTTGTCATAAGGAAGGCTTTTCGGGTTGTTCTCATCATGCAGGTAATTCTTCCATTTCTTCTCACTCACATTATAACAGTAAGCACCGTTTGCATAAGTTGCCAGCCAGAGGTTTCCGCCGGAGTCTTCTTTGATATCATATACAAACCGGCCGTTCAGTTCCGGAATCCGGTCAAAATCATCGGACTGCTTATTATAACGCAGTAAGCCGAATAATGTGCCCAAATAAATATCTCCCGTTGCTGTCCGGCAAATGGAGAAAACACTATTATCTATCAAAGAACGCGGTGAATCTGTTTTCCGGTATGTTTTCACAATAGCTCCCGTACGTGTATCCACCACTTTCACCCCTTTCGAGAAAGTTCCCACCCAAAGATGGTCGCCAATCAGGCACAATCCGTGCACGTTCGTAAAGGCATTGCTCGGCGTGAAGAAAGAGAAAGTCTTGGTCTTCGGGTTAAAGCGGTTCAAGCCACCGTCTTCCGTGCCAATCCACAAGATTCCCTGATTATCCTGGCAGAATTCACGTACCCGCTTTCCATGCAGCCCGTTTTCTGTCCCCTTCGGATAATATTTCTCAAAATTCGTATAGAAACGGGGGTAATAGTTTACGCCGCCGAAATAAGAACCAATCCAGATGCCACCTTCACGATCTTTGCACAGCGAATAAATAGCATTATCGGACAAGGAGTAAGGGTCATTGATCGAACTGCACAAATGAACAAATTTCCCCAGCCGGAGATTATAAATATAAAGTCCTGACTCTGCGCCAATCCACAGCTCATTGTCGGAAGCCACCAGCAGTTCACGACAAAATACAGATTCCCCGTTCTCATCTGCCAAGAGCAAATCATGCAATTTGTTTGAAGTCAGGTTCAGTTCCTTCACTCCGCCTTTCAAAGAGCCGACATACAGGCAGTTGTATGCCCCTTTCACGAGACTTATTACTACATCGTTCGCATAGGTTTCTTTATTATCTACCGGAGAGAGGTAAGGATGAAGCGTTTTCAGACGGTCTTTCGAATAGAAAAGACCGTCACCGTAACAACCTATCCAAAGGGTTCCGCTATTATCAAAGGCGAAAGTCTGCACATTGGTGGTAAGAAAAGAGAAATTTTCTAACGTATAGTTCCGAAGCTTCTCTTTTTCCAGTTCATAGCAGAAGAGGCCTTGAGATTCTACCGCCACCCAGACACACCCTTGATTGTCGCCGGAGATTGCAGTCACGGTATGTTCTATTTTCGTATTTTCCGCACTCAGTCCGGTGAAATGCTCGAAGAAGTCCTTTTCCGGATAATAAATATAAAGCCCCACATCCGTACCTACCCAGATATTTCCTTTCTCGTCTTCATAAAGCGCTGTGATAAAATTGTTACCGATGCTTCGTTGGCTACGGTCATCGTGCTTGAATTTGCGGAACGACAGACCGTCATATCTGTTTAGCCCGTCTTTTGTACCGAACCACATAAAACCTTGCTTATCCTGCAAAATCGTATTGACTGTATTTTGGGATAACCCGTTCTGCACACTCAGGTTTTTGAAATAATAATGCTCGTCCGCCACTTGTGCATGGCAGCTTATCTGGTAGTAAATAAAACAGAGTAAAAGTGTCAGTGCTTTTTTCATAACATACGTGTTTTCTATCTTCCCGTTTGAGTTACCAAATGTAGGCAAAATTACAACAGAAAGATAGAAAATACGTCTCAATGAATGAAAGAATCGTCCTATTTCTCTATTCTGATACGCGCGTCGACTGCTATAACAGCCTTTTCAGTTGCCAGAAGCGGGTTTATATCCATTTCTTTGATTTCTGTCGCAAAGCGGAGCAAGGTAGAAAGACGGACTATAATTTCCGCGAATTTATCCTCATTCACTCCTTTCTGTCCACGTGTCCCCTGTATGATTTTATAGGCGCGCAGCGAGTGAATCATCGAATAAGCTTCTTCGTAAGAAAGCGGAGCCAAACCGGAAGAAACGTCTTTCAATACTTCCACAAAGATACCGCCCAAGCCACAAAGTACCACATGCCCGAACTTCTCTTCGTACTTAGCGCCGATAAAGAGTTCCGTTCCCCGCAGCATCGGTTGTACCATGATTGCTTTCGCGTCAGCAATCTGCATCATACGTTCAAATTCCAAAGCCAGGTGTTGCTCGCTTTTGATATTCAACACCACTCCGCCAACGTCCGATTTATGCACGGGGCCGACAACTTTAGCCACTACCGGGAATCCGCATCGGCGTCCGAAAGCCACTACTTCTTCCTTGTTATCCGAAACGAACTCGTCTACAATCGGAATGCCAGCTGCACGAAGCAAGGCCTGTACATGGTGAGGTTCGATATACCCATCTTCCGGAATAGAATCAATAACCCGACGAATCCTCGGAACATCGACTCCGAACAGTTCAATCTCAGGAGCGGCAGGTTTGGGGGCATTAACGATACGCGAAAGAGCTGTTCCCAATGTTACTTCATCCGCAAAATTCACGTGTCCTTTCGCCAAAAATGCCGCAACTTCGGCTCCGGCTGTATTTATGGAAGGAAGAATCGGGAAAATCGGTTTGCTGCACACTTGCATCTTCTCATGGAGTACGTCGTACATCTCAAACATGGTGACCAGTCCCGGTGTTCCGAAGATAGCCATCATGGCATCTATGTTTTCTAATTTCTCTTCGCAGTAATCAATGCAGAGACGCAGATGTTCGGGAGTTCCCGTAGCAAGAATATCAATCGGATTTCCAACAGCAGCACCCGGAAAGAGTTGTGCTTTCAATTCTTCTGCCAACTCGCCTTCCAGTTTCGGAACGTTCAACCCGCCTTTGCTTAGTGCATCCGTCAACATCACTCCCGGCCCTCCGGCATGCGTGATAATGGCAAAATTCTTTCCTTTTAGTTCAGGCAGAGTAAATACACAGCCAACCGTAGTCAATTCCTCACGGGAGAAACAGCGTACAATCCCCGCTTTACGGAACAAAGCCTCAACTGCTGAATCCGAACTGGCAATAGCTCCCGTATGTGACGAAGCCGCCCGACTTCCGCTTTCAGAACTTCCCGCCTTTATCGCTGCAATTTTACATCCTTTCCTTATCAGCGAAGAAGCATGAAACAATAGCCTGTCAGGATTCTGGATACTTTCAATATAGAGTAGTTTGATATGGGAGTCTTTTTCCGGATTGAAGTTTTCATCCATGAATTGCAGTACATCTTCCACACCAATTTGCTTGGCATTTCCCACCGACCAAACGGAATTGAACTGCAAACCTTTCGTTACGGCACTCTCCAGGATGAATACCGCCGTAGCACCGGAACTGGAAACCAAATCTACGCCTTTCGGATTCAAATTGGGAATCGGCTGGCTGAATACGCTGTGATGCCATGTGTTCATTAGGCCGATACAATTAGGGCCAATCAATGAAGCTCCATATTTATTGACTGTTTCCAGAATCCGTTCTTCCAGTAATGCTCCCTCATGAGTTTCCTCGCCAAATCCGGCAGATAGTATGATAAATGCACGAGTTTGTTTTGTACCAGCCAATGTCTCCACAATATCGGGACACATCACGGCAGGCACAGCCAATACTGCCAAGTCCGTATCAGGCAGGTCTTTCACGTCCGCAAAGGCAGGCACTCCCTGTACTTCCTTCTCTTTCGGGTTCACCGCCCGAAGTTCTCCCTGATAACCTCCGTTTATCAAATTCTTCAATATTGCGCCACCCGGCTTATGTACATTATTCGATGCCCCTACTACAACAATGCTTTCGGGACGAAGCAACTGGGTTGTTATCATATCATGCTCTTGTTTTCGTTTAACTCAGGTACAAATATATTCTTTCTTATGAGAAAAAAGAAAGAAAAAGGGGAGAAATATATGCGAAAATATAGGATAAGAGAAAGAAAGATTAGAAAATCTGATTAATTATGCTGACTTATTGATTAATTAAAAAACTACTCTAATATAAATTGGTGATTAGTCAACTTTAATCAGGGTAATACAGTACAGCCACTGTCACCAGGTTATCAAGCGTGTTCTTCACATCACCTATGGAGAGAGACGAGTAAGCGGCGATCTCTTTGGCGAGTTGGGTGGTTGTCACGTTGGCCGTGTATATCACACAGGGATGAAATAGTTTCTTTTTATTTTTGTCTTCCAGAACCGACTGGAAGGGTTTGTACAATACTGGCATAATTGTAATAGTTTTTTGTGTTGATAAATTAGTTTAGTTTTGTCCTCAAGCTTAATGACACTGCAAAGATAAGGGCTTTATTCAGACTGACCCAATCATTTTTTCAAAGTGCGTTCATAAATTAATTAATCACCACAGAAGGTGTTGTAGCCCATTGTTCGATAGTTGCAGGTTCGTAATATCTTCCTGCATCAAGGCTTTCCTTCTTTTCAAAATTCTCTCCTCCTTCGTCCCCTCCTTGAGGAGGGTTAGGGAGGTGGTTTATTTTGTTTTTGTTTGTTTTACTTTGTTTTGTGTACTCAATGTTACAATTTTGAGCTGTATTGTTACAGAATCGGCACTTCATGTAACATCATACGCAGTTTTATTAACAGTATCTCGATTTTTGATTACCGAATCCAAAGTGCATCAACTTCCGTGTTCTTGTTATGAAAAATATGGAAATATCGCCGACAAGTTGGATGTATAGATGTTGGAAACAGCCTATATAGTTGCTGAAGATTGGATATATAGATGCTGGGAATAGCCCATATAGTTGCTGTAAGTAGGGCATATAGTTGCTGCAAGTAGGACATATAGATGCTGAAAACGGCCTATATAACTGCTACAAATCGGGCAATAACGTCTCATGGCCATCCCACAAGTTTCTCTCCGCATCCGGCAAGCATTCGAGAACGTACAATAATGTAAACTTTCACTACAAAAAAGCATTAAGTCGCATTGATTTCTTTTTACCTGTTTTTTATTCCGAACGTTTCTGTTTCATTCCGCAACCACTTCGTAATGAAATAATCTGTGTAAATCCGTATAATCTGTGATGAAAAATCAATATCTTTGCACATTGCAAAGCTGAGAGCAATAAAATCAGCAAAGCTGAAAACAATAAAATCACACTATATAATGGAAAAGAAATTCAAGAGAACCACCGTCACATCGGCATTGCCGTATGCGAACGGGCCTGTCCACATCGGTCACTTGGCCGGTGTATATGTACCGGCAGATATCTATGTGCGTTATCTGCGGTTGAAGAAAGAAGATGTATTATTCATCGGCGGTTCGGACGAACACGGGGTGCCCATCACTATCCGCGCAAAAAAAGAAGGAATCACTCCGCAAGATGTAGTAGACCGTTACCATACGCTGATAAAGGAATCATTCAAAGAGTTCGGCATCTCATTCGACGTATACAGCCGCACCACTTCACAGACGCATCACGACTTGGCTTCGGATTTCTTCAAGACATTGTATGACAAGGGAGAATTTATCGAAAAAACTTCCGAACAATATTACGACGAGGAAGCAAAGACATTCCTTGCCGACCGTTATATCACCGGAGAATGTCCTCACTGCCACTCGGAAGGAGCCTACGGCGACCAATGCGAGAAATGCGGAACTTCACTCTCGCCGACAGACCTTATCAACCCGAAAAGCGCCATTAGTGGCAGCAAGCCGGTGATGAAAGAAACCAAGCACTGGTATCTCCCTCTCGACAAACACGAAGGCTGGCTGCGCAAATGGATTCTCGAAGACCATAAAGAATGGCGTCCGAACGTGTACGGCCAATGCAAGAGCTGGCTCGACATGGGACTGCAACCACGTGCCGTAAGCCGTGACCTCGACTGGGGTATCCCTGTTCCCGTGGAAGGGGCGGAAGGAAAGGTGCTTTACGTATGGTTTGACGCACCTATCGGATACATCTCCAACACGAAAGAACTTCTTCCCGATAGCTGGGAGACATGGTGGAAAGACCCTGAAACCCGTCTGCTCCACTTTATCGGAAAAGACAATATCGTGTTCCATTGCATCGTGTTCCCCGCCATGCTGAAAGCGGAAGGCAGCTATATCCTGCCGGACAATGTGCCGAGCAACGAGTTCCTGAACCTGGAAGGAGACAAAATCTCCACTTCACGCAACTGGGCTGTATGGTTGCACGAGTATCTGGTGGATTTTCCGGGCAAACAAGATGTGCTCCGCTATGTGCTGACCGCCAATGCACCGGAAACAAAAGACAATGACTTCACATGGAAGGATTTCCAGGCACGTAATAATAACGAACTAGTTGCCGTATACGGAAATTTCGTGAATCGCGCAATGGTATTGACTCAGAAATACTTCGACGGGTGCGTGCCCGCACAGGGCAGCCTGACCGACTACGACAAGGAGACACTGAAAGAATTTGCCGACGTAAAAGCGGAAGTGGAAAAGCTGCTCGACGTATTCAAATTCCGTGACGCACAGAAAGAAGCGATGAATCTGGCACGTATCGGCAATAAATACCTTGCCGACACCGAACCGTGGAAACTGGCAAAAACAGACATGGAACGTGTGGGAACCATCCTGAACATCTCCTTGCAACTGGTTGCCAATCTTGCCATTGCTTTCGACCCGTTCCTGCCGTTCAGTTCGGAAAAACTCCGCAAGATGCTGAACATGGATACGTTCGAATGGTCTGAACTGGGAAGAGACAACCTGCTTCCGGTAGGTCACCAATTGAACAAGCCGGAACTGCTGTTCGAGAAAATCGAAGATGCCACTATCGAAGCACAGGTACAGAAGTTGCTCGATACGAAGAAGGCGAACGAAGAAGCCAACTACAAAGCCAATCCGATTCGCCCGAACATCGAATTCGATGATTTCACGAAACTGGATATCCGTGTAGGCACTATCCTCGAATGTCAGAAAGTTCCGAAAGCTGATAAACTGCTGCAATTCAAGATTGACGACGGACTGGAGACACGTACCATCGTGTCGGGCATTGCCAAGCATTACCAACCGGAAGAACTGGTAGGCAAACAGGTTTGCTTTATCGCCAACCTTGCTCCGCGCAAGCTGAAAGGCATCGTCAGCGAAGGCATGATTCTGAGTGCCGAGAATAACGACGGCAGCCTGGCAGTCATCATGCCGGGACGTGAAGTGAAGCCGGGTAGCGAAGTAAAATAATAAATTCAGAAAAAGAATACATAAAGGTCTAATTATAATTTAGCCCTTTGTGTATTCTTTCTCATATTTTCCTAAACAGGTGTATATTCCATGCTCTTAACATTTGAAGAAATAATATCTTTAGTCACTTCAAAAGAATCCAATACTTTAGAGTTCAAAGAGACAACAGGTCAACTGACACGAGGTATGGAATCCGGTTGTGCATTTATGAATTCCACAAATGGCGGTTACCTGTTATTTGGAGTCAGCGATAAAGGAAAAATCATAGGGACAATACGTTTAGGAATTGAAAATGGCCGCCTGCCAGAGTCCATTATTGAAAATACATCTATCCCTGTACTCTTGGATAAATTAGATTTAGCGGATAACGGTTCTTTTAAGAATGCGGCCGCTGTCCTGTTTGCCAGGAAGACAAGCAGTCATTTTCCCCAATGCAAGTTGAGGTTAGCCAGATTTAAAGGCAACAATCGGATGGAATTTATAGATAATGCCCAAATGGAAGGAAATATTTTCGTTTTGTTCGATGAAGCAATGTCTTTCTTTTTTAAGCACTTATCGCTATCCGGAAAAATCATAAAAGCAGAACGGGAAGAAGAATTAGCCATTCCTTATAAAGCATTGCGCGAGGCAGTAATTAATGCTTTTTGCCACAGAGACTACTCAAATCCCGGCGGTTCAACCGGCATAGCTATTTACGATGATAAAGTAGAGATTATCAACCCCGGCAAACTACCTAAAGGCATTGATATCAACAACTTAAAGTCTCCCCACAAATCAATTCCCAACAACCCGCTAATAGCCAATGTGCTTTATCGCAGAAAGATGTTGGAGAGTTGGGGACGCGGCCTTGATTTAATGTATAGTGAATGTAAACGAGTAGGACTGCCAATACCAACTCTATCGGATAATCAGGGAGAAGTAGTCGTTACTTTTTACCTGAAAGAACAAGTAACCGAACAAGTAACCGAACAAGTAACCGAACAAGTAATGTCCTTAATAAAAGCATTGTCTGATAAAGAGATGAGTATTAAGGAAATTTTGGAGGCATTGAGCTTGAAACATCGTCCTACCCTATTGTACGACTATATTCAGCCTGCCATGCAACTTGGTTTTGTAGAACAGACGCAGCCTGATTCTCCCAAAAGTCCAACACAAAAATACCGTTTAACTGATAAAGGAAAGAAGATGATATGAGCGAGGGACAATCACTAAAAGAGAAAACAGCAAAAGGATTATTCTGGGGCGGGTTCAGTAACGGCATACAACAGTTGCTGAATCTGGCTTTCGGGATATTCATCACCCGCCTGCTCGACCCGGCAGATTATGGGATGGTGGGAATGCTGGCAATCTTCTCACTCATTGCCAGTTCGATACAGGAAAGTGGCTTCACGGCAGCTCTTGTCAACAAGAAAGAGGTGACGCACAGTGATTACAATGCCGTATTCTGGTTCAATGCCGCAATCAGCCTGTTTATGTACCTGCTGCTATTCTTATGTGCACCGCTCATTGCCGATTTTTACAACACTCCCGAACTGACGCCACTGGCACGCTATTCTTTCATAGGATTTTTCATTGCCAGCCTGGGCATATCCCATAGCGCCTACCTGCAACGTAACCTAATGGTCAAGCAGCGGGCTATATCATCCGTCACCGGACTCGTTCTTTCGGGAGTCACCGGAGTCGCATTAGCCTATTTCGGATTCTCTTACTGGGGACTCGCCACACAAAGCATAGTTTATGTATTTGTCACTACCGCCTGTTACTGGCATTTCACCCGTTGGCGACCAACGCTACAAATCAACTTCGCCCCTATAAAAGAGATGTTCGGGTTCAGCGGGAAACTACTGGTGACCAATGTATTCAACCACATTAACAATAATCTGTTTTCTGTAATATTAGGCAAATTCTATAGCGAGCAGGAAGTGGGATACTACAGCCAGGCTAACAAATGGTGCAGCATGGGACAACAATTTATATCAGGCATGATAAACGGAGTAGCACAACCGGTACTCACCAAAGTCTCGGACGACCTTGAACGGCAAAGACGGGTATTCCGCAAAATGCTCCGTTTCACAGCCTTTATTTCATTTCCTGCCATGTTGGGACTGGGAATCATATCGGAAGAACTGATTACCATAACCATCACCGACAAATGGTATTCCAGCGTATCCATCATGCAAATCCTGTGCATCAGCGGCGCCTTTATCCCTGTCTCGAACCTCTACCAGCAGCTTATCATCAGCAAAGGGAAATCACGCATCTATATGTGGAATACCATAACACTCGGCATCATCCTGCTGGCGGGCGTTCTCCTGGTTCATTCCCATGGGATATATGCCATGCTTGCCATTTATGTGTCCATAAATATTTTATGGCTGTTGACGTGGCATTACTTCGTGCAGCGGGAAATCGGACTGCAACTGCGTCAGGCTCTGGCAGACATACTGCCTTATGCCATCATAGCAGCCACGGTCATGGCGGTCAGTTATTACTCCACCCGCTTTGTCGAAAACATTTATATCCGCCTGCCAAGCAAGATTATGCTGGCAGCAGCACTTTATATAGTAGCCATGTGGGCCAGCCGCTCGGTCACCTTCAAAGAGAGCATTGCATATTTCATCAAAAAGAAGACAGATGGACACGAATGATGCTGCAAATGAAATTTACATAAGACAAGATATGAGAACAAATCAGATGCCACAAGTGACAGTTTCAGTAGTGATGTGCACTTACAACGGAGAGAAATATCTCAAAGAGCAGATTGATTCCATCTTAAATCAAACCTACCCCATCCATGAACTGATTATCCAGGATGACCGGTCTACCGACCGTACCGTAGATATTGTCAAAGCCTGCCAGCAACAGGACAAACGCGTGAAATTGTATATCAATGATGTACCTGCCGGATTCAACTATAACTTTTCATCTGCTTTCACCAAGGCTACCGGCGAATACATCGCGTCTTCCGACCAGGATGACATATGGCGGCCGGACAAGATAGAAGTACTGGTAGGGCACATTGACAACAACTCCTTGTTATTTCATAACTCCCTCCTGTTTACCACAAGCATCACACAGACTTCGGGAATGAAAAACCCCGGCAACGTATTATATAATGAGCTTTATCTGCTGATGAAGCCCTATGTCCCCGGGCACGAATGTTTTTTCCACCGCCGCATTCTCCCCTTGTTCACTCAAGCTGTAGAACAGGAGAAAAATATCTCTTACGATTCTTTGTTGCTGCTTGCCGCCGTCACCTCCGGGCACGTAAAGTTCGTCAATGAAGGATTGGTGTACTGGCGCAGGCACCCGCAGGCAACTTCTTACAATACAAGCGGAAAATACAATCTCGTGGACGGGCTGTTTACCGCTATAAAAAGTTTGGGAGACACGTCCGGACGTGATATGACCCGGAGATACTTTCAGGCTGTCCGCTCATTTCCATTCAACGACAGACAAACCGTCCAAGTGGCTGAAAACATGAGCAAAGGTACTCTTGCAGGCATCTTGAAGACTTGTTTCATTTGCTGCAACCGGCGCAAGCAATTATATCCATACGCCAATTTCCTGCAATCATCCGTCAAGTCTTTCTTCACCCCCTTGTATTTTATCCGGGATTGTAGTAAGTTTGTAATCCATTAATGCCATAAGAATGATAAAGTTTACCGTATTTCCCCATCTGAGACAGAATCCCGATGAAAGGGCGAATCCCTATATACAAAATTTTATCTCATCCCTGAACCGTAAGGGAGAGGCTGCGGTAATCAATCCACCACACAAAAATCCATTGCTCAGCATATTGCCTGTCCGCCGGTGGGGAGACGCATTTATCTTCAATTGGCCGGAAAACATACCTGACGTCAAATACGGGATATTGCAAGCTACAGTTGCCGTCTGTTTTATCCTTGTCCTGAAGTTTTCGGGGAAAAAGATTGTCTGGGTATTGCATAACAAGAAGCCGCACGCCAACGGACATACAAAGATGAAGAAGTTTCTAATCTCCTTCATTGCCCGGAAAGCCGACCTCATCCTTACGCATGCCACGGAAGGAGTGGAAATGATTCGGAGCCAATATCCGTCCGCAGCTTGCAAAACGCACTTTCTGCACCATCCCACAGTGAACCGGTTGCCTGTAGCACCTCCCGCTGACAGCACAATCATGTACGACCTGCTGATTTGGGGAAGCATATCCCGCTACAAAGGAGTACTGGAGTATGTCTCTTTTTTACGAAAACATCCGGAAGACAATTTAAAGGTTTGCATTGTCGGGCGATGTTCATCTCCTGCCCTGCTGGACGAACTGAAACAAATGGCCCCATCCGGCGTAAGTATCATACCCGATGGGCTCTCGTTCGAAGAACTGGGGAAATATATCACCCGTTCCCGCTTCGTCCTGACTCCCTACTGCCCCGAATCCATATTAAGTTCCGGCATTTTGATGGATTCACTTTCATTCGGGGCCAGAGTTATAGGTCCGGAAGTCGGCTCATTCAAGGATTACGCCCATGAACCACGATTAAGAGTCTATACGTTCCGCCAATTAGAAGATATTGCCGGCATTGTATCCCGGCATAAAGAAGAACCGGTTTCATTGGAAGACTACCGGCTATTCCTCGAAGAGAACAACTGGCAGAACTTCGGAGATAAAGTTATTAAACTAGTAAAAGAAATATTGTAGCATTATGACAACCACTTATGCTCCCATCCTGTTATTCGTCTATAACCGTCCGCAACACGTCTGTAATGTTGTACAATCACTATTGCAGAATGCCTTGGCGGCTGAGAGCGATATCTTTATTTATTCAGATGCCCCCAAAAGCGAAACAGACGGAAAGAACGTAGCCGAAGTGCGCGAATATATCCGGACAATCAAAGGATTTAAAACAGTTACCCTTATCAAGCGAACAGAAAATTGGGGACTGGCGCGAAGCATCATTGACGGAGTGACCACTCAGGTAAACCGCTTCGGAAGAGTGATTGTAATGGAAGACGACCTCATCGCCGCACCCTATTTCCTGCAATTCATGAATGACGCACTTGAGGCGTACAAGGACGAACCACGTGTAGGACATATTCAGGGCTGCGATTTCACGCAAGACACTTCCCTGCCCGATACCTTTCTCATCAAATGGACAGGCAGTTGGGGATGGGCCACCTGGGACAGGGCTTGGAAACTGTTCAATCCGAACGGCAAGGAGCTTCTCCGGCAATTGGAAGAGCGCAATCTCACCCGCCGGTTCGACTTCAACAACACTTACGGTTATACACGAATGCTGCGCAGGCAAATTGAAGGAAAAAATAACTCATGGGCCATCCGTTGGAACGCCAGCCTATTCCTGGCAGACATACTTTCACTGAATGCCGGACGTTCACTCATCCAAAACAACGGCTTCGACGGAAGCGGAACCAACTGCGGCGGCGGGGGATTATACAATTCTACGTTATGGCTGAAACCGCTTCCAGTAGAAAAGCTGTCGCCGATAGAAGAGAATGAAAGTGCCAGAGAAGCATTTGTGCGCTACTATCACCGCACAAATTGTTTTATGGCAAAAGCCATCCGGAGAATAAAACGTACACTGAAAGGAGATTTCGGAGCATGAAAATCTATTATTACCACACACGTCCCATACAGGAAGCACTGGAAGAATGGAAAAACCACCTGCACCCCGGCCACATCTTATACGGGCTCACGCATTTCGAGAAGCATGGCATCACCCCGATACTCCATCGCTACCGCCGCTTCTCATCCCGGCTACGGTTCTCGCTCTATAATTTCTTTGAAATCATGCGCTGCAAAGAACCGTATGACCTGCTGTACGGCACTTCTTTTTACGGATTGGAACTCGTCAGCTTTTTCCATGCGTTGGGGCTGTACCGCAAACCTATCGCCATTTGGCATCATCAGGCGGTTATTCGCAACTCCGGCAAACTGAAAAACCTGATTTCACGCTTTTACTATAAAGGTATCGACCAAATGTTCTTTTTCAGCCAAGCATTGATAGACGATTCGCTAAAATCGGGCAAAGTCACCGCCGCCCAACTGCACCTGATACACTGGGGAGCTGACCTTGCTTTCTATGATTATCTGAAACAACATCTCCCCGCCGCCGATAACGGGCAACAAGAGAAAGCCTTTGTCAGCACCGGAAAAGAGAACCGCGACTTTGCCACCCTGTTAAAAGCATTTGCCGAAACGGGACTCCCCGTCGACATTTTCACGACGCCGGACAAAGAGTATGAACTTTTGCTCAAACAATACGCACCGTACACCAATATACGGGCACACCTCACCGGCGGTATCATCCCGCACAAACTGGCTGTGGAAGTCTGCCGTTCGAAAGTGGTGGTAATCTGCTGCCTCAACTACCCCTACACCGTCGGGCTGACCACCCTGGTAGAAGCATTCGCACTGGGGCTTCCGGTGATTTGCAGCCGCAATCCCAAGTTCGAGATGGATATCGAAAAAGAAGAAGCCGGCATCTACGTAGACTATAACGACATCGAAGGATGGAAACGAGCCATTCACTACCTTTCCACCCATCCCGAAGAGGCACAGAGGATGGGAGCCAACGGTCGCAAACTGGCGGAACGGGAGTTTAATTTGGAACATTACAGCCGCGAATTGTCCGAAATACTGGCAGATACGGTAAAAACTTACCGCAAATAACCATAGATTTACAACGAAAACCGTAACTTTGCATAAACTTTTATGCCCATGAGAGTCCTGATTATAAATACATCCGAGCGAATCGGCGGAGCAGCCATCGCAGCAAGCCGGCTAATGGAATCACTGAAAAACAACGGTATCAAGGCCAAAATGCTGGTACGCGACAAGCAGACTGACCAAATCAGTGTGGTCAGCCTGAAAGGGAACTGGCTGCAAGTATGGAAATTCATGTGGGAGCGCATCGTTATCTGGAGTGCCAACCGTTTCCGCCGTTACCACCTGTTTGACGTGGACATTGCCAATACGGGAACGGATATTACATCACTCCCGGAGTTCCGCCAGGCCGACGTCATCCACTTGCACTGGATTAACCAGGGAATGCTCTCATTGAGTGACATACGGAAGATACTCGTATCCGGCAAACCCGTAGTGTGGACGATGCATGATATGTGGCCGTGTACGGGCATCTGCCATTATGCACGGGAATGCACCAACTATCAGCAGGAATGCCACAACTGCCCGTACATCTATAAAAACGGGTGGCAGAAGGACTTGTCTTACCGCACTTTCCACAAGAAACAAAAGCTATACAGCCAGGCTCCCATTCATTTCGTCACTTGCAGCCGCTGGCTGAAAGAACAGGCCAAATCCAGTGCGCTGTTTGAAGGGAAAAGTGTCACTAATATCCCGAATGCCATCAATACCAATCTGTTCAAGCCAATGGACAAGCAGAAAGCACGGGCCAAGTTCATGTTGCCGGAAGACAAGAAGCTGATTCTATTCGGCTCGCTGAAGATTACCGACAAACGCAAAGGGGTGGATTATCTCATCGAAGCCTGCAAACTGCTGGCAGAGAAGCATCCCGAATGGAAAGATTCACTGGGAGTCGTCGTATTCGGCAATCAGTCGCAGCAACTGCAAGAAATGCTTCCTTTCCGCGTCTATCCGCTCCCTTATATGAAGAATGAGCACGAGATAGTAGATATCTACAATGCCGTAGACCTCTTCGCCATCCCATCCCTGGAAGAGAATCTTCCAAACATGATTATGGAAGCGATGGCTTGCGGAGTGCCCTGCGTAGGATTCAACGTAGGCGGTATCCCCGAAATGATTGACCATCTGCATAACGGCTACGTAGCCCGATATAAATCTTCGGAAGATTTAGCCAACGGCATATACTGGATTTTGACAGAGCCGGAATATGACGAACTTTCCGCGCAAGCCCGCCGCAAGGTAGTGGCCAACTACTCGGAAAGCATCATCGCCAAGAAATATACAGATGTCTACAACAAAATAACGGGAAAATATGCATAGCGTCCACCCTACTCCCAAGTTCTCGATTATCACGGTGACATACAACGCTGAAAAGGTACTGGAAGACACGATTCAAAGTGTCATCTCGCAAACGTACCATCACGTGGAATATATCATCGTAGACGGAGCTTCCAAGGATGGGACTTTAGCCATTATCGACCGCTACCGTGAGCGGATACACACCGTAGTGAGCGAGCCGGACAAAGGATTATATGACGCCATGAACAAAGGAATCGCCCTTGCCGGCGGTGACTACCTTTGCTTCCTGAATGCAGGCGACTGCTTTCACGAAGACGATACGTTGCAACAGATGGTGCACAGCATCAATGGCAACGAACTTCCCGACGTACTCTACGGAGAAACCGCCATTGTAGACAAGGACAGACACTTCCTGCGCATGCGCCGGCTGGCCGCCCCGGAAACACTGACCTGGAAAAGTTTCAAGCAGGGAATGTTGGTCTGCCATCAGGCTTTCTTCCCCCGCCACACACTGGTGGAACCCTACAACCTGAACTATCGCTTTTCCGCCGACTTCGACTGGTGCATCCGCATCATGAAGAAAGCGCGTACGCTCCATAATACCCACTTGACGATTATCGACTATCTGGACGAAGGAATGACTACCCGCAACCGGAAAGCGTCTCTCAAAGAAAGATTCCGTATCATGGCTACACACTACGGGCTGATTGGCACTGTGGTACGTCATGCCTGGTTTGTCCTGCGGTTAGTAACCCGACACTGATTATGACCTATTCAAAAGAGAAGATGCATATGTGACTATTAAAACCTTTCCGGCACATAAAGCATCACCTGATCCAGTACCACTCCTTCATCCAATGCCTTAATCACCAGTTGGTGGGATTTCTTCCCGGACACAGGAAGCGTTATCTTCCGGATAGCCTGATTACGTAATACATTCTCCTTCCATTCTTCACTGCGCCCTTTCGTTTCATAAGAAACCACCTGAGGCGCCGCATTGTCCAATGATATGGAGAAACGTAATTGTTCTCCGCGCACAGGATGATTCGGTAGCAAACGAATATCGACTTCTACCGAATCCGCTTTCCAGTTATCAAAAGAGAAAGTCAACGCATCGTTCATACGGATACCTGTCGCACGGCCTTCATAACCCAGACCTTCATAGTCCGAGTTTTTATCCGGCTTATTCTTGCCGTCCAGTCCGTTCCACTTATGGATAGCGGTTCGTTCTTCCACCATCGGCGAAGTAGCTGTTGTCCTCTCCACCCGGTTGAATACAGGAAGTTTGCGGGGTTTGAAATCCATCATCCGGTTCCATTTACCATCTTCCAAAGAATTATAATGCTGTGTCAACACGGCAATGCTGTCATAAGCCGCATCACTCTTTTCCCAATCCGTCTTTCCGTGACGGGCAAGTTGGGCATACAATAGTTTCCGGTTCATCTGCGCGGCAGCCTGTACCGGATATTTCACCAGTTCGAAATAGGCACTTTGTCTATTGGCCGGCACTTTCGTTGCCGCCCGTTCCACTGTTTCCGACAATTCATTATAGGAGCGTAAACGCCCGTTTATCTCTTTCTCGTTCCACGGCAAATCCTTGACAATACGATAGGCGGGATCTTTTTCTTCTTCCCGCGTGTTCCCCATAAATTCCGGTTTGCGGATGTGAGCCAGTCGATAATGTTCCTGCATTACGGGCAATACGGCCTTTGCGCATGAGGTGCCAAATTCCCGTGTCAACCAATGTTTCAGGTGGTTAGTCACACCTTCCGCAGCAACCGCATTCAGGTTCCACGCCATATCCATAAATAGTTCAATCTGATATTCGGCAGGCTTGATGTCTCCCACATTCAGGATCCACATCTTCTGTATGCCTTCATCATAAGCCAGTTTCATCTGCTGATAAATCAGCGAAGGGCTCATTGTGCCCAGCCAAAGATGATCGTGCGGGCGTCCCCAATAGGAAACATGATAATAAACTCCGTTGCCCCCTTTGCGCGCGCGTTCTTCCGCCGTAGGGAAATGACGGATATAGCCGTAATTATCATCACACCACATCAATGTAACGTCATCGGGCACCTGTAATCCGGCATGATAAATATCGAGCACTTCTTTATAGGGAATAAAGACTTGCGGAACTTTGGTCACGTCTTTATCGACATATTTCTCAATCAACCCGCGCTGGTCAACAAATACGCGGTCTATCACCGCCTTCTGTTCTTCCACCGTTTTGGCTCCCTGCATCTTGCCGTCGTGCACGCCGCGCATTCCCAACGTATAGAGTATCTCCTGACCTGCGACCTCTTTCACACGGTCTTCCCAAAATTTATAAACGGCGGCACTGTTGTTTACATAGTCGTATACACCCTCTCCTCTCCGTTTCCACTCACCGGCGGCATTACAGGCCATCGGTTCGCAGTGGGAAGCTCCTATAAATATTCCGTATTTCTTCGCTGCTTCCCGATTGCCTTTGGTCAGAAAGAAAGGAAGCGTACATTCGTGCATAGCCGGCCAATAGGTGTTGGCACGCAAGCGAAGCAGCAGTTCAAAGATACGTTCGTTTGTACGCGGCCCGATTTCACCTTTTACATCCGAAGGTTCGTAAGTCCGGCTGCTCCATGGCATCAGTCCCCAATCTTCGTCATTGATAAAAATACCGCGATATTCTACTGAAGGCGACTGGAAATCACGGAACTTTCGGGAAAGCTTGAGGAGTTTCTTCTTCTCCGGAGTTACATCCGCCCACCATTCCCAAGGGGATACTCCCAATAAACGGGAGATTTCGAGTATGCCATAGGCCGTACCGTGCTTGTCACTGCCTGCCACTATCAGTTTCCCTTCCGGAGAGACTGAGAGCAGAAAAGCCTGTTTCTTGCCTTTTAATACAGAAACATCTATACCGGCCCGTCCGATAAGTTCGCTCTGTCCCAGTGTTCCTGCTATAATCGTTCCCGTTTTCTCATTTACCTGAGTTGTCGCCGATAAGACATTCTGAATGTCACGCCCCAGCATTTCTAATGCGGTACGCACTACCAACTCTTCCGAGGGGCTGCAAGCTATCTCGACCTTTTGACCGGAAGTTAAAATAAAATCCTTCTGCTTGCCTTGGATTGGCAAGGCAGCTACCCAGAAAATAACAAAGGAAAACAGGAAAATATGTCTCATTGGTTCTATTATTTATAGAATGCAAAATTAAGGATTTGATAGAGAAACACGATGTACCTGCGTACAATCTCATAGAATTTTGTCCGGTTTCTTTTAGAATCCTACCGGTAGCATAAGTAACTGGTACATTAATGTACGCGCCATCCGTATCTGTCCTTGCGTATTGGGATGCAAACGGTCATACCCCGCATCATAAAAGTAAACCAACTGTTCTTCCACCATCGGATTCAGTCCTGTCACCGCATTAAAGTCTATCACAGATACTCCCCATACATTTCCGGCTTCCTTAACCGCTTGCACATAAGCATCCACATATTCACCACAGCTATTCTGATAGTTTTCGTCCGGCTGCACATTCGTTTCTCCAAAATCCGCCAACGAGCGATGCAACGGAGTCAACAGCACAATCTGCTTATCCGAGAAAAGCTGTTTCAACCGTTTCATTCCGATATTGATGCGTCCCTTATACGTATTTCCATCCATTACAGGAGTGCGCTTCTTACGTGTTTCCATCTTTTTAGTCTCGCCACGAGCCGCCATCACCTGTTCTTCCGTTTCCGTAAACCATTCTCCGATAGGAACACCCGCATTAAAATCATTCGTACCCATGAAAACAATGATTGCATCCACTTCCCCGCCATGTTCTTTCTTCAACTGTTCCGCCTGACGAGGCACGTCATTCCATTGCCTGCCGCTTATGCCATATACATAAGGAGTAATCCCCAACCATTCCTGCAAGAAATCCCAGTATTTCTTAATCTTATCGCCATAGCAATTCGGGTCTGTGATAGAATCTCCTATATATCCTACTCTCTTCCCCTGCCACGGATGCTGAACCCATCCGTTATTATTTTCACCAGAATTTACGACTTTAGAAGACTGACTCTGTCCAAGTACAAAACAAGAACAGAAAAATAGAACTGTACATGTGAGTAATAGCTTGCTTTTCATTGGTATTTATCTATTAAATGAGACATTTGTATTCAATATCCGGCAAATGTAACTCAAAAAAATATAGTTTCAAGCAATTTTATTACATATCTTCACTCTTTAATCCTTCCGTTATAACTTTCCTTATCGGCATCAGGAACCTTTCCAACAAGGATATATCTTCAGTGATGATATCCGCCTGCCCTTCCATCTCCGGCAAGAACGGCAAATCTTTGTTGTAACTGGTTCGCAACCCGTTCGGAAGCTCAATGTCTACCATATAACTTTTGGCATTCTGTACGTCCAATACCGGTATCAGGGAAATATTCTCCACTATCCCTTTCACAATACCAAATTCTTTATCCGGATAATTACTGAAACGTATATTCACCTTCTGACCTTTTCTCACCTTGCCCGACCTTTCCGTAGGCAACATCGCTTTCCCGACAATCTTCCCCTGATTGGAAGGTACAATATTAAAAACGACATTTCCGGCCGTCACATTCTGGTTGTTTGTCCAATACTGTGTCAGGGTAATCTCACCGTCTATCGGAGTAATCAGTGCATAGTTTATCTCCCAGGCATCTATTTCCGCCCTTAGTTGGTTGACAAGTGAACGCAACTGCGTTTCCAACGTATTCTTTTGATCCAGATATTGATATTCCGTATCATACAAGGATTCATTCATCTGCGCCAGTTGAATCTGAAGATTCTCCAAAGAACGTTCCATATTCTCTGCCGAGAGGGATGATTGCAGATACCTGCTATAAGCCTCTTCGACCGCCTCTTTAGAAACAAGCCCCTTGACTCCCAGCAGCGAATCCCTGGCATATTGTTGATGCGCAATCTTCGCCTGAACTTCCGACAAGTCTTTCTGTTTCAGCATATTCCTATAATAAACTTCATTCTTCACAATACGCGCTTTCACCAGCTCTATCTTTTTCAAATGATATGCCAGTTCTTTGAATTGCCTGTATTCGGACATAGACAGGTAAAAAGACGAATAAAGGGATTGCAAACTGCCAAGCCGGAGTTGCTGCGAGGGCACCAAGGCAATAGTATCCAGACTATTCTCCGCCTGTCGTAACAATTCCTTGAGACGGAGTATATCATTCGTACCGGCCGGATTCTCTATCACCGCAAGTAACGCATTCGCTTTCACCTGCTGATTGTTCCCGACATACAATTCCTGCAACTTCCCCGAAGTCCTCGCCACGACCGCCGACACAGGCGTGGTTCCGGTCAAGGTTACTGTGGAACTGATAACATCCGGATATTTGAATACGGCACTGCCTACAAGCAGCATCAGAACGACACAGGCTATCATCGTGATTCCCCAACGGACAATCCATGCGGGGACGGCACTCAGCACTTCATTGAATTCTTCGCTTCTTAATTCTATTTCCGGTTTCCTGTTTTCCATACACTATACTCCCAGTTCCAGTTGATTTTTCACCAATGTGTAGTAAGCCCCTCTCCTTGTCGTAAGTTCTTTATGGGTTCCCGACTCAATCACTTTTCCGGCTTCCATCACCACGATATTATCCGCATTCTGCACCGTGCTGAGCCGATGTGCCACCACTACCACCGTCTTTCCTTCATAAAACTGCATCAGATTATCCAATATCTTTTTCTCATTGTTGGCATCCAGTGCATTCGTAGCTTCGTCAAAGAAGAGAAACGCCGGGTTCTTATAGACAGCCCTCGCAATGAGCAACCGTTGCTTCTGCCCCTGACTCACGCCATTTCCTTCCATACCAATCTTACTGTTATACTTTTGCGGGAGTGATTCGATAAATTCCTTGATATTGGCCATCTCCACCGCATTCAACAGTTTCTTCGTATCTACCGACTCATCGCTGACAGCAATGTTTTTCGCAATGGAATCTGAGAAAAGAAATCCTTCCTGCATCACGGCTCCGGTATTTTGCCGCCACAAATGAGGGTTAATGTCTTTCAACGAATAATTCCCCACTTTAATATCCCCTTTTACCGGATTATAAAAGCCCAGCAGCAGTTTGACAACAGTCGTCTTGCCGCTACCGCTGGCACCTACAATGGCAGTCACCTTGTTATGCGGAATGGTGAGATTCAGATTATCCAGCACATAATCCCTTTCCGCACCGTCATAGCTGAAACATACATTTTCCATCGTTATGTCCCTGTTCTCCGGCAACACATTGATTTTGTCATTCATGTCGGTGATTTCTTCCTCTTTGTTATTAATCTCATTGAGCCGTTCAAGGCTTATTTTTGCATCCTGCAATGATTGGCTGAAACTTATCACCTGACCGATAGGCCCCGACAATTGTCCGATGATATAACTGATGGACATCATCATACCCAAAGTTATCTCCCCGTCCACTACCGCTTTTGCTGACAAGAAGGAAATGAGAAGTGATGTCGTCTGGCTGAAGAATATAGAGCCTACCTGCTGAGTCTGTCCCAGTGCAGTACCTTTGATACTTATTTTAAACAGTTTCACCTGTATGGATTCCCATTTCCAGCGTTGTTGTTTCTCGCAATTATTAAGCTTAATTTCCTGCATGCCTGTGATGAGTTGCACCATGTTGCTCTGATTGGCAGAAGCTTGGGAAAAACGTGCATTATCCAGTTTGCGACGGTAACGCATGAAAGAGAGAATCCACACGACATACAAGGCATTCCCCACCAGAAAGACTATCAAGATAGACAGGTTATAATAAGCCATGATACCGGCGAAGATAAAGAAATTAAAAAAAGAAAAGAGAGTGGAAAGTGCTGTTCCAGTCATGAATGATTGAATACGCCCATGGTCGCCAATCCGTTGCAGGATATCACCTATGTTTTTCGCGTCGAAAAAACGTATGGGCAATCTCATCAGCTTGGCAATGAAGTCGGAAATCAAAGTGATGCTAATCCGGGTATTCATATGCAGACTTATCCAGCTCTGAATGAAACCGACTCCCGTCTGGGTGACTGACAACACGAGTTGGGATACCAGTATCAGAGTAATAAAATTCAAGTTACTATTTCCAATACCCTGGTCGACCATAGCTTGTGTCAGGAAAGGAAGGATAAGCGAGAAAACACTTCCCAACAGCATCCCAATCATCAGTTGGAATAATTGCGACTTGTATGGAAACAGATAGCGCAGATAGAAAGAAAGGTTTTTCTTTTGTTGCTCATGGTCGTCTATACGTTCGTGAAATTCGGGAGTGGGAGTCAGCAATAGGGCGAATCCGGCTTCCTTTCCTTCATCTTTGGTGCTTATCCAGCATTTCTCAAATCCGGCTTTGTCAATAGGATACTTTCCTTTCGCCGGGTCGGATATACAGAATGTGTAATCTTTCGCTATCTTACGTTTCCACAATAGATTTTTTTTCTTCCTGATATCATACAGTACTACAAAATGATTCTGATTCCAATGAAGAATACAAGGCAGCGGGACATCCTCAATCAGTTGTTGAAGGTTGATACGTACTCCCTGCGTTCTCATGCCTATGCTTTCGGCGGCATCACTAATACCTAACATGGATACCCCCTGACGGGTAATGAAACTTCTTTCCCGCAGATTTTGAAGAGAATAGCAACGACCGTAGTATTTGGCAATCATGCGCAGGCATGAGGGACCACAGTCCATTGAGTCAAGTTGCTGGTAGTGAGGAAAAGATTTAATCATTGATTTAATAATTTATCAAACATATTCTCAATCCAGTGAAGCCAACAAATCTTTATATCCCTTTAGCATTTGCTTTTCACTATAATAACTATGGTATATTTCCCGCGCATTCCTTCCCAAAGTCTTTCTTAACTCTTCTGAAGACAACAGCTCATCAATAGCTTTTGCCAAGTTACAAGAGAACTCTTCCGTATCCTCCCTGTTCCCAATTGGAGCTATCAATGCATTTACACCATCTTGAAACATATTCCGTAGACCAAAACCATCAGATGCAACAACAGGAAGACCATGCATCATCATCTCGATTCCAACATACGGGCACTGCTCATAATAGGAAGGAATCACACCGACATCAGCAACAGCATACCACTTCTCCAGTTCCTCTTTACTTATTAGCCCTAAAAATGACACACGCGTAGCAAAACCTGAAGAAATAGTTAGCAGGTTTTCAATCCGATTGCCATTGTCGGAACCGATAATGACCAAACGGACACTAGGCTTCTTTTTCAATAGGAAATGAAAGGCATTCAACAGGGCATACACACCTTTTTGTCTGGTAGGCCTGCCTACATAAAGAATTATCTTTTCATCTGCGGGAATAAACAGTTCTCTCTTCAACTCTTCACGGGTGGCGCACTGCACATCATTTCCATCACATTCTTTCAGCCCGTTAGGTATCAAGAATAGCTTTTCCGAAGGAAGTGCATACACTGTCTGCAATAAATGGCGGGTATCCTCGGACAAACACACCACACGGTCTACGAAACCATACGTTTTTACTTCCCTCGCATAGAAATCTTGTATATGCCGTGCATTCTCCTGTTCATCGTTTGCCGCTTCTATGATTTGCCTGAACCTACGTTCATCACCCATACAACCGGAAGTCCATCCCAAATCATGGATGATAAAAACCACTTTAGACAGCGGAAAGTCACTCTTCAGCATCTCCGCCAATCTCTCGCAAGGCGAATGATTGACAAAAAACAGGTTGTCGGGAGAATCAACGATATACAACCTAAGCAACCGAACCACAATTCCGGCATGATGCGTAAACTGACCTGCGGGGAAAAACGGGAACAACATTCTTTCCATTCTCCCCTCTCCGTCCCGCTCAATGGTAAGTTCCTTTACATCCGCATTGAAAACCAACATACAGACCGCTGCATCCAACTGCTTCATACAGTTGCAAAACTCCTTCAGGAAAGAGCCTATGCCGTTCTTCTGAGAACTGACATATTCATCAAACACAAAAACCTGCCTCTTCATATCAACAATTGCCTTAACAACAAACCTGCCAATCCATCCCTCAACCCCAACGGAGAAACGCCTATTTGCTCTTGCTCCACAACCGGAGAACCTACAAATTGCAACACATCCAACGGATAATCAGGCATCGAACGCGTTTCATACCAATGCATATACATGCTACCTAACCGCAGGAAAGAATCTTCCCGTTGTCCGGCATCCACCAACGTTTTTACCTTCGCATACAAATCCGAGAAATAAAGCTCATCGAAAGGAAGCTGTTCCTTGTTGCCACGGATATGTATCAGTACATAGTGCAACAAACCTTCCAGCCCGTTTTCCAAAGACGTATCGGTCATTCTTCGGACATCGAATGCCATGATTTTCTTGTCTATCTCTTCACAAACCTCAACACCATCGCCTTCCACAAAACCACTTTGAAGCAAGTATTCGAGTCCCCAGCCTATACCGGTGAATCCTTTTTCGAAATTTAATGGCAATTCATCATTCAGACGTCCAATCTGGTTTTCCAATAAATCATCCAATAGCAACTCATATACTTCTGATTGAGTATTTCTATAAATATGAGCAAACGTTAATATTATCCCCATTTGTCCATTAAAGAGCCCCAAATCCGAAACAAATTTTGATTGCAAAAATAACACATGAATAACTCGTTGGGTAAAATCAAAGGAATTACTCTCCATATTCATTTTTATTAGCTTTTATTACTAATTCAAGTCTATTCAATAAAGAAGAATAAACAGCATCATGCGGACAAGAAAAATAATGCCGTTCTACTTTCTTTTGAATACATGTACCTGAACACGAAGGTAACAGATTACACTCTAAACATTTAGAATTTTCGAATGACGAACTTTGATAATAATCATAATAATGAGAATTTACAATAAGTCTACCATCTTGCTCCAAATATCCAATAGAATTATTTAAATCTAAAAAATCTCTCGCTGTACATTTATATACATTCGAATCATAATTTACAACATACTGAAGCATATTCTCCACGTAACATCCCCCTTTATAAAAAGAACAACTACCTTCGCTTATTTTATAACCTTTGTCTGCAAAAACCTTCAATTTGCTTTTTATTACATCACCTATTCCATTTATATCTTTCTTAAACTGCCATACAATTTGAGGACTAATACGAATTTTTCCTCTTACATCTTCTGGAAAATCCAAAGCAATCTCATCTATTGTTGAAATATTTTTAGGAGTATAATTAATGCGAAGAACCATTCGTACCTCCTCTATATTACGGCACAAAGAAATCATATTGCCAATTATGCGAACATATGTATTTGAATCCGTTTTGCAAAAACGAGTTTTATTATGATAAAATGAATTACCATCTAAAGTTATCTGAAAAGAATTCAACTTTATTTCATTCATCTTATCAATCATAGCATCTGTTATCAGATACCCATTTGTAGTAATAGAATGTAAAAAAAGCACATTATTCTCCAAGCATAATTGCAAAACAGATTTACTTATTGGATATATGACCTCATTAAAAAGCAGCAAAGGTTCACCTCCAAACCAATCCAAATGAAAAGAATCTAATCTATTTTCTTTAAACAAATTCTCTATAAATAAAATTATAGAATCCACGGTATGCTGATTCATAGCGCTTTCAATATGATTCTCATAACAATACCAACACTTAAAATTACAATCCACTGTTGGTAATATCGTTATTCTTGCATTATGGTTACCATACCTCATTTCACGATTTATACGTAAAATCACATTTTCTTCAACCAAATGCTCATCACAAATAAAATGACTATTTTTTAACTCATCTATAAGTTCTTGAGGGAATCCCTCTAAACAAGAATTCTGCTTCAAACATCGAAAAAGTTCGTCATCAACCTCACTAAACGCCCCTGTCAACTGATTATAAACATAGTACCTATCATCACTTGTGGTATATATATTATATTTACTTGATTTCATTTTCATATATTTTTTGTACACAATTAAAAATTTCATCCTTACCTTCCAATACAGATTGTATGCTTGGTTTATAGAAATAATCAGGTTGAATTCCATCCTCAAACATGCCCAAAGGAAGCAAAGGTTTACGAACACAAATACGATAATAAGAATTATGGAATGGTAATTTATATACTAAAGGAGCCCCAGTACTTCCCCCAGAGGGTGTACCTACTAAAATTGCTCTCTGAGGAAAATGCAACTTTAGCGCTATAAGCAGATCTTCTGCAGCAGACAATGTACGATCTCCTATTAATATAAACAACGGCTGTTTAAATAAGGGAAGATTTGTCTTGTATAATGTCTCACTACTTAATGTATCAACTTTCATATTCTCATAGTAGTCCACATATTGCTTATATCCAAATCCACGTGATGCATAAAAAGCATTATTAACACGAGTCACAGAAGGATAAGTTTCCATCTTTTCAACATCCAAAAAACTCATCAACAGAGTATCACCCATTAGTTCATTCCCGCCCGAACAATACCGTAAATCAAGAACTAAATAGTCGGCTTTGCCCACCTGCTTTACCACACTATTCAACAAATTCGTCATAGAGAATCTAACTAAACGATCAAAACGGAAATAAAAATAGGAATTATCAAATGAGTCTTTCTTTAAATATGCGTCTGTTCTTTTATAATTATTTATTATATTTGAATTAAACAATGCCAACATATCTTTTTTAGCAACACGTTCCTCTATAACATTGTATTTGATATAGACATTATTAATATCTCCTGACGGCGTCTTTATACACAACAATATAGAATCATTCTTATTACCACAAGCAATAGAAGCTATGGCTTGCCTTTTTCTATTTTGCAATGTACTACCAGCCGTATAAGGAAATGTATATTTTTCCAAATACTGTTCAGTAGGAATATCATTTATTTTCAGAAGTAAGCTGCCTAAAGGCACAGCGTTCTTTATCTTATCAGACACGCCATTTATATAGAATTCGTCAACATTATACTCAATATCAATAGGCAAATAATCAATCTCTTTATCGGATGTCCAATATTGCCTATAATCCAATTGTGTGTGTCCATCCTGTATCGTTGCGATCAGTTTCTCCAATAACTTATAATACTCCCTATCTGTCATTGGGTTCATAACCGCAGAAACACTACTAACAAAGCAACTATCCCAATTAATTTCCAATAAACGATTCGGATCACAATAATTGTGGGAAACATCCTTCCATATTTTCGACAGCCAATATATACGCTGGTTTACCGTATAACTCTGAGCTGTCAAATTACCTCTAAAAACGAGAATTATAAAAAAGAGTAAATAGTACCTCATATGCATTTCTACAAATTAAAAAAGTGGAGATTTCAAATTTACCAATCATTATCTCCACTTTGGTTTTAAAAGCCGGCAGTATAAATCAACAGCCAGATGTTGTTCCGGAAGTTCCACATGAACAATTCTCTATTTTGTTCGTATTATCATCATTTCCAGCGCACACGCAGCCACTAGCCTCATTAGTATTATCATCACACCACCACCAGCCTTGTGTACTACCTGAGCAACTACAAGGATTTCCTTCGTTTATATTAGACATGGCACCGCCAGTCAGGGTTCTCATCTCTCCATCAGTTAGATTTTTCCCTAATACTATTCTTTTCAGAACTTTCATAACTTATGTATTTCAAATTCATTAATAGACTAAAAAAATTACTTTATAAGAGCATCAACTCTTAATACTCTTATGTTCAATTACGTATAAATATACATAAACATCTATACAACATAAATTTCATTCGCCTTCTATTACATTTATAGCTAAAACCTCTCATTTTTATTATACAACGATATAAGATGGCGAGTCTTATATCCATAATAAAAAGCAAGACAAAGCTATGATAAACTAGTAATTCCAAATAACTCTACAGATAAGCATCTATTTCTACTTATCAAATCATTACTATTTACAAGCAACAACCGCAAATATAAAAGAACAAATCAAACAAAAGCTATCAAATACAACAAAATATACAATTCGGTAGTAATTGATATACAATCCGGCAGTAATTTGTTAAATTCGTATTTTATGTACGATTCATCATCATCTTCTTAAATGATACGATTTGAGTTTTAAGGATATTATGATATCGTCTGGACGCATTGATTATACAGCCATTTCTAAGGTAAATCCGAAATGTATGTTGATCATTTTCGTACGCATTGACATAAGACAAATTTATGATGACCGATTGGCTACACATACAAAAACAAGAAGGGAGACACTTTGCAATCCGTGACATTGAAGTCTGAACATAGATACGTTCCTTCTTTTCAGTTCCTATAATAACATAAGGTCGGTCGGTCACAAAAAAGACTATATCTTTATAAGCAATCATACGTACTTTAGTACTATCTGATAATAAAACCCCTTCGTCTGTAAAAAATAAATCATGGTGTTTCATAATTGTGTTCATTTTTCTATTTTATCAACAATGTGCATTTTGATACTTTCATCATTCCATCATTCTTAAAATGTATTTATAATCATCTTTCATCGTATTTCCGTTTTCTATCTATTACTTACATTAGCCTTGCTTCGATTCTACCTTTCGCCAGTCTCACCATCCTTATGAAAGCATGCTCCCGCTGTTCTTCAATCAACCCGGCCAATTCATCAGACAAAGTTTTCCTCTTCCACTCTAAAAGTGAATCATACCTTGATATATCCCGGCAATATCTCATTATATCATCCGCCAAATCTTTAGGAGAAGTATAATCCCTCACATCTATAAAGGCATGTTCTCCGGGAGAAAACGTCTCTATATTCGGAGCACCCAGATAAATCGGCACAGAACCGACAGTCAACGGTTCAAAGAATTTTTCCGTCACATAATCCTGACTTACCGCATTTTCAAATGCAATAGTAAACTTATATTGTTTTATTATATCCAATTTGGTAATATATCCTTTATCTTCATCCAATACGCAGTTCCTTCTCCAATTGCCATAAGAATCAATAGGTAAGTATTCTATTAATTCTGAAATATACTCCAACCGATGACTTTTATTCACAGGACTGGATATAAACATACACACATCTTTAGTCTTTTCACAAGGTGGAGTAAACAGCTTTTCCTTAAAAGTATAGTCATAATATGGCAACACAATATCCGAATCCAAATGATAAGTCATCCAAAGATCAAATATATCTTTCAACTCATCGGAAAACATCCAAGGATAATTAACTTCACTTTCATAGCTCCACGCTACCCAAATCTGATGTTCCGGTTTCTCAAGATCACCCTCCAGTTCACGATATAAAAAAGGAAGATTGAACGCCACAACATCAGCAACCGACATTTTGTCTCGATCATACGTGATATGTATATCGCAAGGTAAAATCTGCAATAGTTCATCCATTCTCAGTTGGTCATAAATAGAGAATTTTGTGCGGCGTATCTTTGTCCAAAATAAAACCAGCATACCATTTTGTGTTTCATAATATTGTACTTAGTCCATGTTTCAAAGTTACGAAAACGGCAATTAACATCCAAAAATCGCGATGGACATTTTTAAATATTTTTCTCACTAATAATCAACACATTAGACAATAAATTCAAACTCTCGATGGACACACTGAAAAAGCAGCAGTCAAAAACAAGGAGACAATTCAACCTTTTATCCGATTTTCACCATAAGTATTCTTAAAATGTATTTCATTTTCAATACCCATGCCTGAAACTTATTTCGAGGTTTCAATACCAACAGATAATCATAGAATGGTAGCAAATATTCATAATGTGTAACCGCTTTACGATAATGGCTAACGATTTTCTCCTGTGCATTGCAGGTAACAGCAAGCCTCAACATATGCTTATGATAATTCATATAAATCCGGTCTGTTATCTCATCCTCTACTGAACGTATAAAACGGATACACGAATCAAAGTCAATTGTACGGGAAGTGTTGGAGCAATGATAAATCACTGTAGGAGTAATTTTCGGAAACATCCTGTACTTCCGGCTATACCTGACTACGAAGTCGTAATCCTGATGCCGATGAAGTTTCTCATCCCAAAGAATCTCTTTTGCACTTGAAGAAGTCATTACAAGCGTAGAAGTCTGCGCTCCATATCCTGTGGAAAGCAAAAAATCAATCATTGTTTCACTTTCCTTTACCGCACGGGTGGTAAACACAGAATCCGTTTTCCTCCTAAGAATCAAGCTGCTATACACACAGTCGGTGTGTCCCTCCGACAGAATACGAAGAGAATCCTCCAAATGGCTCTCCAACCATTCGTCATCAGAATCAAGCATGGCAACATATGCTCCCCGACTGTGAAGGATACCATAATTACGAGCTACATTGGCATTGGTATGTTCCGTCAGACGGTAATAAAATATACGAGAATCACCTAGCGCCTCAATTATTGGGAGAAGTTCCATATCCGAACCGTCATCCACACAGATTGCTTCCCAACGTGTATGACTCTGTTTGCATACACTTTCAAGCGTTCTTCGGAGCTCGACTGAATTATAGCAGGGAATAACGACCGATACTAGCGGAGTATCATCAAGAATTATTGCATTTTCCATCAGAATTCAATTTTTTAACTATTAAATAAATTTCCGGTCAACTCCGATATCCGCTCCCGACCATATTTTCTGCGAAGTCCATAGCTCTGCCTGAGACGTCCAGAACGAATGAGAAGCAGGAAGTCCTAACGGCAAAAAACCAAGACTGGCCATATAAAGACTGCCCGTATTCGTATAATAGTCAACAACATGTGGCTGATAACCATTTACGCCCAATGTCAAATACCCATTGGAAGTATAGTTCTGCTCTCCCTCAAACATTTTTTTGAATACAGCAGTAAGTGCTGTCCGTACTTGTCCACAGGACAATGATTGTGGAAGTTCTTCGTTTAAGGCCAACATTGCCAATGGTTGAAATACAGCCGTGCGATAAGTAGCCGAACGTCCCACAACAGGGAAATAACCTTCGGGAGAGATGAGACGTTCAAGAATACATCCATAACGTTGCATTCTTTTCAGTGCTTTTTCATACAAGGAAAGATAAGACGGGTTCAAAAACTCCGTCAACGTTTCCAGACACTCCACATACATGGGATGAATCACATAACTGCTATAATAATCAAACGCGAAATGAACGCCGTCCGAATACCATCCGTCTCCTACGTACCACTCTTCCATTTTGTTAACAGCAAGAGTTATCCGGTATAAGTCATAAGCTTCACCTGCTACCAGCAAAAATGTTTCTATAATAGCGGGAAACATCAACCAGTTGTTGTAAGGTGGAGTTATCCGGCGTAGTCTTTTAAACCGCTCAATATAGCGCTGCTTAGTCTGGAGAGACAAAGGAACCCACAATTGCTCATATCCACGCAAGAAACTATGTGCAAGATAAGCTGCATCTACCAATGGTTGCAATTCTCCTTCCCAAAACAACAGGTCGGGGCTATCAGGGTCTACAGCATTCGCATAGCTTTGAAGAGCCCACTCGCGGAGTTGTTTGCGCCGACCGCCTTCCGGTGTTTCATCCTCCGGCAATGACACCCACGGAGCCAAACCCGCCATCAGTCTGCCGAAACATTCCAGATAAGCGACTTGCCTGTTCCGTCCGTCCCAAGTACGGCTGTACTCTATTGGCATGTGTTTCTTCAACATACCTTTACTCATATTGCTTAACACCGGAGCTGCCATTCGATAAAAGGTATGGCACCAGAAGTCACGGTCAGTTTTGCATAATATGTTTACCGTATTTCCCATATGACTTTAACAATTCAATTAATCAATACCACTATTGTTTCACACATCATAATACTTTCTGCATTTTTTCTTTCGCCAACATCGCCATTCTAATAAAAAGGATGAATATGCTGCTCTTCAATCAAATCAGCTAAAGTCCCATTCAACGGTCGCTTTTTCCATTCAAGCAATTTGTCATATAAACTACGGTTGCAACAATACCGTTGAGTTCCTTCGCCAATGATTCAGGAGAATCATAATTCCGTACATCGATTATAAGCATGCAATCCGGGAGCCAGTTTATCCACATCAGGCACTCCCAAATACACGGAAACAGAACCGGCAATCAAAGGATCAAAAAACTTTTCCGTCACATACATCTAAATGCTAAAACACCGCACTCTCCCCTCCACTATTCTCAATACGCTGATAATTACTTTCACGCTGGCGACCGAATTTTATATTCCAGGACATTCTGATTCTAAACATCGTATTTCCCTCCGGGTTATACATGCGCTCGTCACTCCAAACAAAACGATTCAAAGACTTCGTTTGATAAAGATATGAATGACCGACCGCAAAATTAACCCCTCCGCCAAGTTTCAGATTTTTCCATTTGTAATCCAATCCTAAGCCAATACCGCCTTTGCCACTATAACGAACCACCTCATTAGAAAGCGAATTTGCACCTCTATTCGCACTGCCGGACAATGTAAGGTTTCTGTAAGTCCAATTTATCCCCACATTATAATACCAGCTATTCAAAGAATGCGAGTAATCTTCCGCCGCATTCTCACGAAAAGAATAACCTATGCGACCATATATATTCAGTCGCCTGTCAAAGGCTGACCAGTCGCCGCCTGCCTCCACGTTGACCGTATGGTCATATTTTCCGTTTCCGTACTGAGTAATAAAACGGTCGTTCTCCCGAAAGATGCTCCCCAAAACCGGATGAACGGTATAGGAGTCGCTCACATTCAAGGTAGTCATCAGGTCACCGCTATACCAGGTGAAGAGCAAAGAATTTAAATAATTCGTGATAGTTCCCAATCGTGGATTACCTCTACGAGCCTGATAGCCGTCTTCGACCACTTCCACATCATTCAGGTTTCTTAATGAAGGGACTGATACGGATAAAGTTCCGCTATAACGAAGTTGGACATTACGACCGAACCGATACCCCATCCGCAAGGAAGGGGCCACACTGAAACTGGAGTTATTGCCCGCCTTCTGAAGTATGCGTTCAAACCGTCCTCTCACGCCGCCCGAATAGTTGAAACGACCGGAACTTGACATCCACTCTGCATAGCCACTAGTGGAAAAACGATCCATTTCACTTTGATGACCCGTAGTCCCCGAATAAGAAATATCGGCAAGGTTCAGATGCTGTGTCACTCCGGCAGTAAGTTTGGAACGTTTCCCAAACCGCCTCTCATAAAGCCCTTCGGCGGTAATCAGATAAGTATCACCATCCGCGTCCGAAAGAATATCCGTGAGTGTATTGCCTTCCTGCGTCTCCCGATAGGAACGATGAGAACCGGTGTATACATACGAACCCATCACTTCAAGAGCCAGTAATTGTTTGTGCTTCATCTCCTTCTGATAATAGAGACTATACCTCGCTTTCTTGTCACGATAATATGTGGCAGTTTGTTTGCTTATCGCAGGCTGTTGCCCTTCGTAAATAGCCCCGTTTCCGGTTCCCTTGTTGGGAGTACCATAGAAAGAATAGTTCAGCTTAGTGGTAAACAATACATTTTTAGGGTCAAAATAACTGTAACTGACTGCACCGTTATAAATGTCTTCATGATATTTGGAAGGAAGTCCCGCTTCTTCCCGCACCAATGTCCGGTCTCCCTCAAAATTGTATATGGTAGTCTTGTTACTATACCTTTCATTAAAATGAGCATAGGAATTTCCTCCGGAAAAGAAAAACTCGGATTTGCGGTGATTCACCTTGATACTCCCCGATTCCGTTCCGGTGGCACAATCAACAGCATTGTAAGTGAACAACTTGGCGGTTCCGCCTGATTCTTTACGCTTTACATAAAAGTCAATCACAGCGCCCGCCCCGTCATAACGCATAGAGGGCATATCATGATATTCCACACGCGTCACCAGTTTGGGGTCGAGCCCGCGAACATCGTTCAGGTCGGCAGGGCCTCCATTAATCCGCAACTGCACAGCACCATCCCTCAGAGTTTTTATACTATTAGTAGCCATATCCACAACAATGCCATGCAACCGCATCTTGTCGACAAGCTCCACTCCGTCCATTGCATTTTCTTTTTCAAACTTGCCGGGATAGATTATCTGCCGGTCGAATTCCATCACAACACGCTGCGCCGTCACCGTAGTCTCATCAAGGGTAACCGCCTTCTCCTGCATCACTAATTGCAGGTCTTGAATATTTTCCACCAAATTATCAATCCGAATGCGGGCAGCCACATACCCCACACAAGAAGCTTGCAACCGGTAGTTGCCATGAGATATCTTCAGCAATTCGAACCGGCCTTTCCTGTCAGTCGTGACAGCTTTTACTATTTCAGTACTATCCGCCGCATCATACAAAACTACGTTCGCATACTCAATAGGAACTTTCCTGGCATCCATCACTATACCTTTCACATAAGACGTCTGCGCATGGGCGAAGATGCCCGACAATAAGAAATTCAAAAGAAGGAATCGTGTTTTATTCATAAATATACTACTTATGATTTAATGATTAAAAATTTGTGTTTTCTGTTTGTAAAGATAACGAATCAAAAAACGATATCCAAAAAACACGATGGACATTTTTATTTTTTACAGCACTAATACACAGCGACTTACAAAATAAAATCAAAATCTGATGGACAACGACAAATAGCGTCTGTGCTTTTCTGTCAGAAAATTAGGGTAACCACGCCAAATTTTATTTATATCCTACGCAAAAACGAGCCAAATATCTGTTTCATCATAGTTTCGGATCAGCGTCGTACTAGAATAAAAAAAACAAAATCATTTCTCATATTCTCATAGCAAAACATATTCATCTGATTACTAATCACATAAAGAATGAGAATAAAATTATTTACATGCATTTCTCATTGTTTTATCAAGAAAACATGCTTAAAACAATGCATTTCTCATCATGTTACCGGCATTTCTCATCCATCAAAAATAGTATTCTTATAGTTTGATCATCAACACTTAATGAACTGTAGCAAAACTACCGCTCATCTTCATCATAACTAACTGATAACCAAAGATTATTCTATTGCAATCAATAGATTTTCAATAAGACATCTCTATCGTTGCACTCCAGTAAACAGATTCGTGCACTAGAGTGCACAGGTATATCCACTCGAGTGCAACGGTCTGTCCACTGGAGTGGAATAATACGGATGAAGGCAGGAAAACACAACAATGTCTGTTGTGAAAGACATGTTGTCTACCGACTCAACACACAAACTACGGTTATATTATCCTATACATATTAGTATCCTGAAACAAGGACAAGTATAATATACAGCATGAGAAATGCAAAATAAAGTATGAGAAATACCTTCTTTGAAGGCATTTTAGAGCCATAAACTATGAGAAATGCATGTAAACATTTTAATTCTCATAGTCTACACTTCTAATTATCAATCAAATACCATTCTTCATGAGAATATGAGAAATGATTTTGCTTTTTTCGCATAGAGGACGATGAGGGGCTGTCCCGTCATCACGACTTCTTATTTTATGATATTTACATCGCGCCAACAGCATCTTTGAAAGACATCCCCTGCGGAATCATCAGTTTGTCCTTCAAACGCTGCTTACGTTTACTCAAGCTGTGCGATGAAATACCAAAGAAAACAGCCTGGTTTCTATGCTTTACTCCTATGTAACAAAAATAACAGAGAGCAATCTCCTCTTCGGACAGACAATCATATTTAGCCAACCAAGTTTTCAACGCATCTCCATAAAGGATATCCATAAGGGCAAACAACCGCTTCCATTCCTCAGCTACCAATATGTGGCAAAGAGTGGCAGGAGACAAAATTATATGCATCAATATATCAATATATTTCTGATACCCGGAGAAAGCCTCATTATCCGGGCAAATGGCTGTCAAGCCACAAGCAAAATTTGTATTCATATGCCGCCTCCTTGCCAAATCATAAAATATAAATAGTGTTTTTCACAGTATCTTCATTATTACAATTGTTTCGCCTGCATCTTCAGCCGAATATATCCTTTCGCCGCCTGCTCCTTCAGCGCAATCCCGATGCGGGTATAGGCCGGAGCATTCACTTCGATGGTTTCAGAAGTAAATGCGACCTTGCCGGATGCTTCGATGTTGACAATCATCTGTTCTGTGCCGCTAGTGAGCAAAAGACGTGTATCGTCCAGAACTTTCCAATCGGCTTGTGTTGTTACGGCTGTTTCGAACCGGATGGGTGTATCGGCCGTAAATTCGTCACTGACAGTGAAACTGCCTTCACCCTGGCGGTCATAGACGAAAGTACGGATCAACTTATCCAGATTGGGGGTAGAATAAGCTGACGTATAGTCAATACTGAACAAGTCTTTTTCTTCTGTAAATTCTTTCCTGAGCACAATGGCTTTCGCTTCAGAACCGGCAGATTGCGTTTTCCCGTCTACCACCGGAACAGGATGCCCGTAGGAACCTTTGATCTTATATTTCGCAGGAGCTTCCGCACTGAAATAATCACCGGGATAAGAGAAAGGGCCGCCCTGGTCGCCAACCATCGTACTCTTTCCCAAAACGACGGCATAAGAACCGACATCATTATGGTTATGGTTTTCGGCATTATTACCGCCTTTGGCCGAAACAGCCAGCAGACACGGACTGCCCATGGCAGGACGCGCAACGAGGATTCCCGCTTTTTCGTAGTAAGCACGCAGAGAGTCAGAGTCTTCCTTTAATGCCTGACGGACAGCATCCGTCATTTCCATCTTCCATACTTGTCGGGGAAACAGTTCTATGAGATACAGAGAGAAGTTATTTCCTGCCGGAAGAATGTACTTTTCTGCCGGTGAAGTAACGCCAAGCGCACGGTCACAATAATCCGTAATGAATTTATCTGTCGACAGACCGATACGGCAATCGGAATAAGCCGGACATACACCCTCATTCATCTGTATCTTCTTACCATATCGGGCGATACGCACAAATTTAGGGTCACGGAAAAAGTCTATCCTGCCTTGTGTGGCACGGCATACTTCCTCACGCAGCAGAATATAGGCACGGAAACCGTAATTGTAATAACCGACGCCTTCACTGCAATAACCGTCGTCGGCATACCCTTTCATACCGTACACGTTATATTTTTCGGCTGCGGCTACGAAATAAGCACGTTCTTCCTTATCCGCCAGCAGAGTGAGGGCAGCACCCGTAACGCCTGCCAGACAAACCGAGTTCCAGTTATTTGTCGCCGTGAACCACCAGAAAGGTTTGGTCTCTTCCAGACAACGGTACACGGGACGAAACACTTTCTCACGGAAAGCGCACTGCACACGAGCCTTTACTTCCGGCGACAAACGGTCGTCGAGCATGGCTACACACTGCGCGATTCCGTTTCCGGCCGTGGCAACCACCAGGTCGACATAATAGTCCGTACCGTGATAATTCTTCAAATTGCGGTCGTGGGCGGGAATCGACCACGAGTTCTGATTGCAGAGAGCAACCAGAGCTTTCTCAATGGCGGGAATATATCGTCTTTTGTTTTCAAGGCATTCGGCCAAGGTCAGCCGGAAGAGATAATGATAACGCGCATTCATCATGTTTTCACCCGGCAGGCGGATATTCGTCTTGTTCAGGTGCAGATACAATGAATCGACAAAAGGCGGCATCCCCTTTTTCAGTAATGCGGGGGCTTCTTCTGTCAGCAGTTTTTCTGCATTGCCGCTCTCCTTTACTTTGTTCCAGAAAGTACGGTCTTTGTAGGAAACACCCATTCCTTCCGGTTTATCGGGCAGCATGGCGGTGATTTCACGGATACGGCTTTGGGAGATATTCGTATTTTGTCTCGGGGTATCCTGTGCCATACGGTAAACTTCCGTCCCTGCCAGCAGGAAAGCACCCGGGCCGTATACTTCGGTCATATCGGGAGTCACCTTTTTGGGGTCGGCACCGATAGGCTGCACGTATCCCAGTTTGCCGTCTTCTCTCACAGCCGATACCAAGGCCTGCCATCCTTTCTCCACCACAGGCAGAAATTCTTCCTTCGGCAGAAGCCCCTCGTTGATTCCATAGGCAAGGGCGTAAACAAAGAAACCGCTGCAACTCGTCTCGGGCGACGGATAGGAAGCAGGGTCGAGCAGGCTTGCGTGCCAGAAACCGTCCTTATTCTGGAGAGGAGCAATCCGCCGGCATAACTTCTGAAACAAATCCTGATAGAACGGACGGTATTTGCTTTTGGCAGGAAGTTCACGCAGCATCTCTACAAGTCCGCCGAGCACCCAGCCGTTACCGCGTCCCCAGAATACTTTTGCGCCATTGGCTTCTTTCATTGTAAAATAACGGTGGTCACGGTAGAAGAGGTTCTCTTCCTTGTCGAACAGGAAGTCATAAGTGGCTTTGTATTCCTTGTCCATGAAACGGATGAATTTCTTGTCACCTGTGATGTTGTAGAGTTTCATGTAGACAGGTGGAGCCATGAACAGGGCGTCGCACCAAGTCCAATGTTCCAATGTGCTTGCGTCGCCATAGTTCAGTCTGAACGAGCCGGAAGGCGGGTTGTCAATCACCCATCCGGCACGCGCCTGCGTAGGGATAAGCATGTTTTTTCTCTTGTACTTTTCGTACATATACAGATACATCTGCGAAATACATATATCATCCGCATGATACATCCGCTGGTCTACCTGCCAGTAGTTACGGCCGCCCAAACGTAACAGCCATTTATAATAGGAATCATCCTTGTCCGTCTGCTCGGCTATCGCAGCCCAGTGGACAAGCCCCAGGTAGAAAGTGGCATTCACCCAGTTGAGGTCGCCATAAACAGCTTTGTTGTAATGAGCAATCTGCCAGTCGGCCACCCGCCGCATCGACTGCTTCACTTCGGTTTTAATAAATGTCTGCGCAACTGTAGTACACAAATAGCCCGTGCATAGGGCAAGGGTTAAGAGTAATTTCTTCATAATACTATAATTTTTATTCAAGGCAAAGATAACGGGCATTATGGATTAAATAGAGTCATATTTTCCGTATAAGCTGCTCTTATCTTCCATAAAGAAAGAAAAAAGCAGCTTTCCGAACAACTATATCAACTAACCCAATTACTGAATACCTGATTTATGAGTATTCAATTTCTTATCCACTAATAAGCCGTCAATGATCTTCAGCCCGAATCTCACTTTACGTTTTGCCTTGAACTTCAAGAGACATAAGTCAACGATTCCTTCAAGGGTCTTCTTGTTTCCTATGTTGACAAAAGTCGGATACAGGGCTTTCGAACCGTCGGTATGGAGACGGTCGTAAGTCAGATTCTCCATTGCATTCATATTCTGCAATTCCACCCCGACAAATTCATAATCCTGCTGATTGTAAGGTAAAGCAAAGCTGAATGCGTTGACTGCACGCAGGTCAATGCCTTTTACCTGAATTTCAATGATCTCATCTTTGTCATATGCTTGTTTCGGGGTGCTGATTTCAATCGTGCCGTCCACTTTCTCCGTACCACGGTTATCAGCACCGCCTTCAAGCTGTGTGGCAACCACCGAAATATCATAAGCGTCAATCAGCCCGTTCTTGTTGATATCGCCATTGCTGATGTATCCTTCAAAGTCGGAGTCGCCCTTTCTCAACCCTGTATAGTTGGTATAAGATGTCAGGTCATTGCCGTCAATCTTACCGTCAAGGTTGATATCTCCCTGAAGATAGCTTTCCGTTCCGGGCACTTTGAACACGTAGATTTCTTTGCCGGAACCGTAGTGGCCGACAGCTTCCGTAACGGATAGTTTGATATAGCGGGCAGTAGGATGACTGGTGAAATTGAATATCTTCACATCATCGTTACGCTGCCATTCAAATGTTCCGGCTTCTGTCCACTGTTCTTTATTCATGCTATAAGAAACGGTTCCTTTCAGCAATGTTCCGTTGCCGGCGTTGGTGCGTGGCAGGTAGTGGAACTTATCCAGTTGGTTGACAGTCACCAAGTCCATAACCAGTTCGAACGGAACGGCTTTTGCTCCGTATTTCGTATGCCAGATGTCACCCGACTCTACAAAGTCGAACAAGCGTTTCACGCCCACTCTTCCTTGCGAAGCGGCCGAACATTCGCCTTTGATACCACGGATGGCAAATTCCAACGGATCGGATTTGGTGGTAGCACCGAACTCAGCCCAATCGGAAGCTCCGTCCTTGTTGACAGCACGTATCTTGAATGAATAGGATGTTTCGGGTGCCAAGTCTTTAAACAGCAGTTCCGTATCCTTTATCGTAGTATACCGCATATCCATGAAATCAATCTCATAGAAATCGGCGTTGGCTACTTTTTCCCATGTCGGTTTCAGCGTATAGGCTTCCGTGTTGGCGTCAGTAATCCGGGCAATGGGAGCGGTCAGAGTTCCGTTGGTAATCCGGTGGCGGTCTTCGGGCGCAAAGCTGAATCCTTCAACGCGCAATGTCGTTGTGCCAGCCGTAATATCAGTGGCAGCCAGTTTCACCAGTAGTTGAGGATTCTTGGTGATAATCATTTGCTCAAATTCACTTCCTTTGGTAGCAAACCGGTTCAGGTTGGGAGCCTCATCATAGAAGAATACATTTTCCCCTTTCTCAAATTCGTCTTTCGAAGCGGCTTTTGTCAGTTTCACTTTTTTCTTTCCCAGTTGTGCCGTTACTTTCTTCGGCAGGGCGGTGACATTGATTCTGAACTCTGTTGCCTTTTCTTTCACGAAACCTGCAAAGTCCCCTTTTGCCGGGTAGATGGTAACAGTGACATTATTCTTGCCGTCAACTTCGGATTCGATGTCTGTTGTCACTCCTTTGCCCCGTTTATATGCTTCGGACACTCCGTCGTCGTCATACTCGGTAAAGGTGCTCCTGCCATACGGGTAAAGCTCATAGATACGGATTCCCTTATTGATTTCACTTGTATTGTTATTAGGATTCGTAAGCGGAATAATCGCTCCGTTCTTCACGAATACGGGAAGTTTCCAAAGGGGAGACGCAAAGTTGTTGAGTATGCAGTTCCCTTCATATTTTTCTCCTGTGAAATAATCAATCCATGTGCCTTCAGGCAGATAAATGCCGTCGCGGATATCATTTCCTTTCTCATCCGCTTTAGTTGCCTGATAAATAGGGGCAATCAGAAAATAAGGGCCGTAGAGATATTGATATTGTGTAGCCGTGCCTTGAGTATAGGCATTCGGATATTCCAGGAACATGGCCCTTATCATCGGCATGCCGTCTACGGCTTCTCTGGCGATACTATACGCATAAGGCATCAGTTCGGATTTCAGCTTCAGATACCAGCGGTTGATAGATGTAGCCGGTTCTCCCAAGGCATGCGGGTATTTTTCATTGGAACCCCAACCGTCCATATTCAGTTCCATGGGAGTAAAGGTTTTCCACTGGAAATCACGGGTATTCACTATCAGATTCTTTCCGCCGAATATACCGTCCATGTCGGAAGTGATATTCGGTTGCCCGGACAATCCTGAACCGATATAGGTAGGGATGTGGAAACGGATATACTCCCATACGCCACCCGTCTGGTCGCCCGACCAGATTCCGGCGTAACGCTGCGTTCCCGCCCAGCCGTCGAGGGAGATGATAAACGGTCGGGCATCACTTCCGTAGTAAGGCATGATATGCCCGACGTCGGCCACTCCGTTCAATCCGAAAGAATAACCTGCCCCTACCCAGGCAACGTCAGTTTTCAGCACACGCACTCCGGCATCCCTTACTTCTTTCACAATATCCCTTTGCAACAAGGCGCTCACTCCTTCTTTCGGATGCAGATCCGACTGTGTCCATAGTCCGATTTCCACCCCGTTCTGACGGGCATAATCCCCCAGACTTTTCAGGTTTTGTATGTTGCCGTCCAATGTTTCTGTCTGTCCGTATCCGGCTCCATAGCCATCGTTCGGAAGCAGCCAGCCCAATGGCATGTCATGTTTCTTATAGCGGTCGATTACCGCACGTGCAGAAAATTGGTAGTTGTTCTTCTCTCCGTTCAGCGATTCTTTGATTCCGCCGTTATCTTTCTGGCTTTCTTTATACCGCTTGCCGTCCTCAAACAGGATGCCTTTCTCGTTTTCTATCCAGTAGTCGCGATTATAGGCATTCAGGTGTCCCTGATAGAAGCCGAATTTAGGCAACAGAACCGGGTTTCCTGTCAGTTGGTAGAAGTCATTCAACAAGGCTACCGCTCCGTCGTTAATCATATAGAATACGTCCAAATAGTCTGATTCGTGGTACAGTTTTACTTTCCCCTGTTCAGAGGCTCCGAAGTCATACTTTCCTTTCTTGAAAGTGTACCACATCATGCCGTATCCATTTGTAGACCAGTAGTAAGGTGTGGGTGAAGCCACTCCCCCGTCTGTCCAGCTATTCTGGTTTTCGATAGAGATGACTTTACCCTTATGGGAGAATCGTCCGTTCTGGACACCTCCACCGTAAAAGTATTCTTGCGGGGTTTCTTTCAAGGTCAAAGTCACTTTTCCTTTCTCAAAAAGAGGCGCTTCCAGTTCTTCCACCACAACGGTGTTAGTCGCCAGGTTAGTTACTTTGAGTAACGAGGTCTTTTTATCCAACCGGACTTTTATCTTTTCCGTAGTAAGAAAGACGAAATCGTCATTCTCTTCCAACTCCAATCGGGAAAGCGCTTTTCGAGGATTGTCTACCAATATCTGCGCTTCCGGTTTGGCCTGAGGATCTCTGATTATTCTTCCGGAGTTGTCTTGAAAGACACGGAAGATGTTTGCACCGTAGAAGTCCAATGTCATTCGCCGGTTATCGGAGAATAACACTTCGATGGTGGTGGGGTTTATTTTTTTGACACCAACAATAGGAGAAGTAGGCACCGAAACTTCAACCATATTTATTTCGACAGGAGTGAATGCCTGTAATGGTACAACACAAAGCATTGCGGAAAACCCCAAAGTAAGCCAAAGAGAACTCCTTCGTTTGCTGTTTACAGTTTGATTCTTCATACGTTTATAGCTCACTATTAATTAGTTTATATATTTCATTATCTTATATATAAGTTTCACGGATTCATGTAAACAAATACAAAGTCTTATATGATTCTATCCCTATTTTTTGTATATCTATGAAGAAAAAAGCTGTCCCATTCTTATGAGACAGCCTCATTTCTAAAGGGCAATAATCAAATCAGTGCCTATTACTTTTTGCATACATTGAATTCAGCAATACATAAATTATATCCATTAGTCGGATCAAATGTAGAGAATTCCAGTTTAATATACCTACACTTAGCATCGGGGATGGCTCCTTCATACTTGAAAGGGGACGTGGTGTTAGGCCCGACAGGAATATCTTTCTTTATCAGAGTAAAATTCTCATTATCATTACTTCCATACATCGTCAAATTCCATACCTGGAAGTTCTTGTTGTTATTGCGATGCACATACTGGAAATAATTAAATTCTTGTTCTGCAGTCAAGTCTACTACCACAAACAACTGATGACCATTCGGTGTCTTATGCCCATTGTAGTCCTTACCAGGTTTAGTCAAGGCCAAATAAGTACCGGTCTTACCATCTAAAGCAAGTTCCAATGGTCCATTAGAACCATCTGTAGTATAATTATTACCATTACTAAATTTAATAGACGAATCAATTTTCCACAAGGCGCGTTCAAACCAACTTTGTGCAGCATCTACTGTGAATTTGATAGTTTGAGCCGGAGCAACTCCCATGTCATCAGCCGCTTCAATCTTAATCTCAACCTCACCGGCAGCCAATGCCGTAATCAAGCCATGTTCATCCATAGACACCGCATCTGCTCCTGATACAAGTGTATATCTCAAGTCAGGATTGGAAGCATTGACAGGATATGTCGTAATTACCGTAGCCAAATCAAATGCCTGACCAACAGCAACCTTCTTGCCGTTCAGCTTTTCCGCACCGTTCATCTTGATTTCCGATACCGGAATCTTACCTGTTACTTCCAGATTCAGCTCTTTCGAGATGTTTGAACCATCGGTTGTGTTTACCATAATAATAGCCGGCCCCTGTTGCAAGCCCTTAACAACACTTCCCTCTATTATTTCTACCATATCTTCGTAACCTTCTTTTACACTATAGGTAAGTAATTGATTATCGGCAGAAGACGGAATTACCGCAACATAACCAGCCAAGTCTACAGTTTTCTCTTCTTCCACCTTAATTCCATCACCTGCAGATATGATTACATCACTAACCAATGTCGGCTCTACCTTTAGCTTACAGCTTGTAGTAATCTCCTTATTTCCACGGAACTTCACAGTTAAAGTAGTTTCACCTACTTTCAACAATGTCAGTGTACCATCCACGGATACCGAAGCTACGGTATTGTCACCAAGTTCATAAATATAAGCCTTAGGATCAATAAATGCATCCTCAGGGGTCACAGCAATAGTAAGAGCATGCGTCTTATTTGCCAGTTTCACAGATAATACGTCATTCTCATCCACCAGATTTATTTTCAAACTAACATTGTCGTAAGAGGAGTAATCCGTATCATACTTATATTCTTCCGAACAACCGATTGCCAGACACAAAGCAGCAATCAGGCCAAACGGAGCTATCAGATATTTATATATAGATTTCATATATTACTTTATTAAATGATTACCAACCCGGATTTTGAATTATCATTCCGTGAGAAGCATTGATTTCATCTTGCGGAATAGCACTAAAGTACATCTTCTGAGAGAAGAAGTGTTGTTCAATAGGCATCAGGCTCCATGTGAAAGTACCGTCCGGCATCTTTTCCCAGACTGCCGCATTGGTCCATACACCATTTAGTTTCTCGTACAATTTACGACGTTTCAAATCCCAGAAACGGTTGCCACACTCGTTAGCAAACTCAATACGTCTTTCGTTGATGATGAAATCAATCATTTCGTCTTTATCCATATTTTCCGGTACACCATATCTCTTATTAGTTCCCGGTTGAATGCCTGCCCGGTTGCGGAGTTCAAACAACTGCTTCTCTATTTCATCCCGATTCCTATCCACATCCAGCTCAGTCAAAGCCTCAGCATACAGTAACATGATATCAGCATAACGAATGAACGACAAACCTGTACCGTCACCATAATCACTATCACCTCCCAGTTTCGATTCATCACAACATTTCCTGAAGAAATAACCGGTAGCCGTACCGCCGCTCACACCATATCCATCTTGTTCGGCTCCTTTGTAGGTATATACTACCTCCGGTTCTCCTTGTTTTTTCTTCACCCATTTAGCCCCGTTATAGATAACCGTATAATCCAGACGGGGATCACGGTCTTTATACGGATTCTCCTTGTATGCTTTGCTTTCCTTATCAATCGGCGTACCGTCAATCATCGGAAAGGCTTCCACCAATTCATGATAAGGCTGAATCTGTCCTCCTCCTTTGGCACTTTTCGGCAAAAGCGCACTAGAGGGATAACAAGTGGTATACACCGTTAACCAAAACCATACCCGTTCACTGTTCACACGCTTCGTTGTAGCTTGATAAAAACCGTATCCGGGGCGAGTCGTATTATCCACCATCAACTCATGAGTTCCCAAATTCATCAGATCTCTGGCCGCAGTCACCACATTCTGCCATCTGTTCTTGTCATAGTCATCATAGCCTACCAGCAAACGATTATCTCCGCTTCCGATATTGCCGCCATTGTATAATGGGCTGGCAGCCAATGTATACAATTCGGTCAATACACCCAAAGCGGCAGCCTTGGTAGGACGGCCATAGTCAGCGCCTGACTGTTCCAAAGGTAATGCATCCGCTACGGTCCTCAACTCCTGTGCTACATAGTTGACACATTCTTCAAATGTAGAACGAGGTAAAAGAGTCGGTTCAAATGGATCGATTACTTCATCGTATACCAACACCACTCCACCATACTGGCGCATCAAGTGAAAATAGAAGAATGCACGGATAAAACGAGCCTCGTAAGCCAGTTTTTCTTTTGTAGCATCCGTCAAAGGCGCTTTCTTATAATTCTGAAGGAAGGAATTACAACGATAAATTGTCTGATACATCTCCAGCCAACCTGTCTTGAAATCAGTGAAACCGGCATTTGTTCCTCCTTGACTGAAATCGCCTTTCGTATAAGCAGGCGTAAACTCAGTCACCTTAAAGTATGCACAGTAACGACTGTTGTCCGTTCCCGCTTCGTAATCTTTATAATTTGTCAAAGTACTAGGCACACCATGTGGAGACATTGTGACACGCCCCAGCTGCCAGAACAAAGCGGCATGGAAACCCATCACTTTCATACTGTCCGCAAAGACAGCCTCAAGGTCATCCGTTTCCTTTCCTTTACTATCCAGGAATCCCTCTGAAGTTTCGGTACATGCCGCCACTACGCAGCACATAGCCAAAAAGATTATTATTATCTTCTTCATTATAATCGTTTATTTAAAAAGCAATTTGACATCCAATATTATATACGCGTTGCTGCGGATAAGTATCCATCGGGTTGCCCGAACTTACACGGCTGCTTTCCGGGTCTACCTGATAATCACCCAATGCCGACCATGTCATCAAATTCTGTGCAGAGCCGTAGAAACGAACTGAATTCAGTCCCACTTTCTTCACCCATGCGTCCGGCAGCCTGTATCCTACCTCCAGGTTTTTCCAACGGATGTAGTTAGCGGAACGCAACCAGAATGTAGACAATTCCGAGTTATTACCATTTTGCTCCCACAAAATAGGGAAAGCGGCATTCTTATTCATTTCGATCAATTGTGCCGGATCCGTCACTTTATTGCCGCTTTCATCAAACTGTGTCCATCTATTCAAGTGCAACGGACGCGGACGTCCGTCACCACTACCGATATGTAACACTTTCTCAATACTCAATGAAGCACCTGTCGCTCCTTGGAATAACGCACTTACATCAAAGTTCTTATAAGAAAATCCCACTGTCAGACCATAGTTGAAATCAGGGCGGGAATTACCAATAGCCACCTTATCATATTGGTCTATGATTCCGTCGGCTACTCCGTCCGGACCACTGATATCTTTGTAGCGAAGGTCACCCGGACGCAATGTTCTGAGTTTGTCATACGGCCCGTTATCTATTTCTTCTTGTGTATTATAGAAACCATCCGCCACATAACCGAATTTTGTACCGATAGCCCTACCTGTACTCATGCTCAGTTTATACGGACTGGGAGCTTCCCCCATTTCCAGAATCTTGTTTTTTGCATGCGATACGATACCACGGAAAAAATAACTGAAATCTTTTCCAATCTTGTCTCTCCAAGTCAGTTCCGCATCCCAACCTTTATTTTCCGTGCGTCCGATATTCATATAAGGCAGTACACCCGACTTATATCCGGCATAGAGAGGAACAGATTCCGGCTTCGACAAAATATCATTCCGTCGGTTATAGAAATATTCAAATGTTGCGGATAGACGGCTGTCGAACATTCTCAAATCAATACCAAGATTCAATTTCTTTTCCACTTCCCAACGTACATCCTCATTAGCAATCTTATCAAGGAAATAAGCGGGAATTTTACTTGTTGAACGCTGATTCTCCCCGAAAGGATAGTCATATTCTTTCTTGTAACTTTCAAGGTATGTATATACACCACCTACTACGGCATCAGCTCCTGAAAGACCATAGGAACCTCTCAATTTCAGCAAGTTTACCTGGAGTCCGTTAAGGAAATTCTTTGCGCACGGTTCTTCCGCCACATTCCATCCGATAGAAACTGAAGGGAAGAAGTCGAAACGGTTGGCCTTTGAGAAACGGTCCGAACCATTGTATGCCCCACTAAGCTCAAGCAAATATCTGGAATTGTAATCATAGCTGGCACGAGCAGAATAACTCATCGAGTTGCTCGGCGTATCAGAGCCTGCGCGATTGGAATACCAGTTGCCTAGCAATAAAGCACCTATATTATGTCCGCCAAAACGTCTGCTATACGACAAGTCTATACGGGTATTGATTTGTACATACGGTTTGGAAGTCGTTTCTTTCACACCCATAGGGCGCAATACATACAAGTCGTCATTGATCGGTCGATAAGAATCCGATTCGGCATCATGATAGAATGCCAGGTAGTCTCCATCACCTCTCTTAAGTTCCCTCTTGGTTCCCCAACGGTTGGTAAGTGCCATTACACCCCTCACTTTCAATCCTTTAGTGATAAAGTCCAATTTATGTTCCAACGTGATATTACCATTCACATTGTTCTTCCATTCACGTTTGTAACCACCTTGAGACATCAATGCCAGAGGATTCATCGCCTGACCTACCTTCATGCCATACGTTCCGTCCGGATTGTATGCCGGATAGTTCCAAGGGGTGAAGTGTCCGCCAAGCAAACGGGTGAAGATACTATAAGTACCACTCTGCCCCACTGACGGTAAATGAGGTTCATTCAACTCAGACAAAATAGCATTGGCATTGATCCTGAACAGAAAGTCCTTGGTAATCTGTATATCAAAATTAGAACGGATATTGTACCGTTTCAGGTAGTAATCATTATTAAAATCCTCAGTCTTCTCTACTTCTTTGAGCAAACCTGTCTGATTCGTATAACCGATAGCCACAAAATATTTCACCTTGTCAGTACCCCCCTGTATGTCTACATTATACTGTTGCATCATAGCAGCTTTCTTATACATAAGGTCGTACCAGTCCACATTCGGGTAGAGATAAGGAGAATCGCCGGTACGGAAATGCTCCAATGCTTCATCACTAAGAAGATCCTGGTTCTTTTCCAATGCAGCGGTATTTTCCGCATTCATATACATCTCCTTTATCAGTTTCAAACTTTCATATGAATTAAGGAATGTATTTTCATAAGTAGGTTGCTGAAAACCGACATCAGCTCTGAATGTAATCTTCGGTTTGCCTTCCGAGCCACGACGGGTAGTAACCAGAATAACGCCATTGGCTCCTTTCAGACCGAAGATAGAGGTACTACCTGCATCTTTCAGCACACTGATATCCTGAATGTCGTTCGGCGAAAGTTGGGAAAGGGTTTCGATGTCCGATTCTACGTCGTCAATCAATACCAGCGGCGAAGTACTGACATCTGCATAAGTGGATATACCGCGTATAAAGATATCTGCAGCATCTTTACCCGGCTGTCCGCTTCCCTGCAACTGGAAAAGTCCCGGTAAACGTCCGGCAAGTGCATTCTGCACAGTGGAAGTGGGCGATTGCCTTAAGGTCATACCATTCACCTGGCTGATAGACGCCACATTTGAAAGCCGGGACTTCGTACCGAACCCTTGCTGCACGATTTCTACTTCCTGAAGCATATTTCCGTCCGCCTCCATCGAGATGACCATACCATTCGTAGCTGTCACCGTCTGTGAAGCATAGCCGATATAGCTGACTTTAATCTTTGCTTTGGATGATTTCAGTTTAATGGAGAACTTACCATCAATGTCGGTGATTGTTCCGTTGCCCGGATTATTCACTTCCAGAATAGTTGCTCCGACCAATACTTCGCCAAGGTCGTCTTTAACAGTACCTTTGACGATCACTTGTGCCCATACGGCAAGTGGCATGAGCGCCAATAATAGGATGATTATTCGTTTCATAAAATTCTGTGTTTTTAATAGTTCCATCCGGGATTCTGGGTTAATTTCGTATTTCCGTTCATCTCACCTCTCGGTATAGGATACCAATACATCCTCTCATCAAAAGTAGAGGTGCGTACATTTACATAGTTATAGTCGAATGAACCGTCAGCCTGTCTCATTATCTCAACACCTTCCACAGGTTCATTCATTACGTCTTCCGCAATCTTCCAACGGCGGATATCCCAAAAACGATGTTCTTCAAATGCCAGTTCGATTCTTCGCTCGTTACGGATAATATCGCGCATTTCTTCCTGTGTGTAAGTGGCAGGCAGCCCGTAGCGTTCATCATCGCCGGCCTCAATACCCGCTCTTTTGCGCAATTTAATGATACAATCTTCAATATCAGCTTTGTTTGCATCCGTATCCGCTTCATTCAATGCTTCCGCATAGTTCAGCAGGATTTCAGCATAACGGATAATCTGATAATGATGATAGGCTCCATTGAAGCCGGAATTATCTGCTTTAGTCTCATTCAATCCCAAGAATTTTCTCAAGTAATAACCGGTTTGGGTGGTTATCAGATTAGGAACATTGGAACGGTCGAGTCCGCCATTAAACGTTTCTACCGCTCTCTTCAACCAGGTAGCGCCATTATAGAAAACTGTATATGTCAGTCTCGGGTCTCTGTTCGCATAAGGGTTCTGATTGTTATATGTATATTTTCCGGTCGGGTCATCAATTTTTTTCCCGTCGAGCATCAGGAAAGCATCTACCAGATTCTGGCTCGGGCTGGTCAGCCCTTTGCACTTGTTTTTCTGATAACCGCACGGACTGTTGTCCGACTCCAGTGTAGTATTACCGGTGGCTTCTTTTATCATGATTGTTTCTTTGTTGGGAAACACATTGTTGTCTCCAAAGAGAGCCAATAATCCCGGCGTGGGATCCGTTTTATCTTCTTCTCCTTTTTGGGCAGTATAATGCAAATCATATACCCCCAGATTCATAACCGCCTTCGCGGCATCCGCCGCATCCTGCCAGGTCACCAGTTCATTTGCCGGTACACCTTCTTCTATCATCTTCTCTCTATAAAGGTCACTTGCCAGATAAAGTTTCAGACGGGAAACCAGTGCTTTCGCCACTCCTTTGTTGACGCGACCCACCAGAGCTGTCTGTGTAGTGGACGGAACAGACATGGCATCAAACAAGTCGTTATAACAAGATGCCGGATTTTCTTCACTGATTTCATCCAGAATATAGCTGGCGCATTCGGCTAAGCTACTACGGGCAATATTCCAGTCTTCATCATAATTGAACACCTTATCGCCCAATAAGGGTACGCCTCCCCATCTTTTCACCAATTCAAAATAAAAATAAGCTCTCAGCAATCTGGCTTCCGCTTTCATCGCTTTTATATCTTTCGCGGATAACTGTGAAGAAGTAGGATAACCTTCTATTTTTTCCAGAAAGAGATTTGCCCTACGGATACCTATATAGAAATTCTTCCATGCTTCGCCATCAAGACTGGCAATATTCTCCGGTGACAAATTACCGTTACGATAGTTCTCCAAACTGCCGTTTCCTCCCTTATCGCGGGTAGGCACACCGTCATCCGTAGCCGCATCGAGGTAAGAATTGCTCAAACGGGTATGCAGACCGGGCAACGATAAATAAATGGCTTGATGCAACTGCTTCATATAGAGCGCTGTCGAATCTTTCGGATTCACCACATTCGCTTCTTGATTCCATTCCAATGGTTCGGACTCGAATGTATTACATGCGCTCACTGCCAACAATCCTGTGACACATGCTACCTGAATCGTTTTATATATGAATCTTTTCATGTTTCTCTAATTTAGAATTGAATGTTAATACCGAAATTATAAGCTTTTGAATTGGGAACATACGCTTTGGTTGTCCCATCTAAAAAGTTGAGTATTTCCGGGTCACGGTCTTTGATTCCACTGATTGTGACAAGATTGTATCCATTGACAAAGAACTTGACACCATCCAGATGAATGCGGGAAGTCCACACCTTTGGCAGCGTATAAGACAGTTCTACATTCTTCAGGCGCAGATAACTTGAATTCTGCAACCAGAAAGTAGAAGTCCTCTCGTTGTAGCTGTTGCTTCCGGCAGATACTTTGGGGTATCTTGCATTCGGGTTGTCCGGCGTCCAACGGTCGAGATGCTCTACCAATGCTTGTCCATAGCCATTTTGAGCATTAAATGCAAACGGCATCATCTTGGTAGTAGTCTGAGAATTACCCAATCCCGACCATTGCATACTGAAGGCAAGCCCCTTCCATTCGGCAGCTAAATAAACTCCGTATTCAATCAACGGTGCATTGTTTCCGATAGCTTTGACATCTCTACCGTCAATCAAGTGGTCACCATTCAGGTCACGGTATTTGATATCACCGGGTTGTGGTTTGTAACCTTCCACCGTAGTAGTAGCTAAATAATCGTCCACTTCTTTCTGGCTCTGGAAAAGACCGTCTGCCACATAACCGAAAATCTGACTGTACTTTTCACCGACACGTTGCATATACGATTCCGGATAAGCATTTTCTCCATTAGCCAGCAATTTGCTCTTATAGAACAAAGCATTGGCATTGGCTACAAATGATACATCACCGAACCTCTTGTTGTAAGTCACATCCAGTTCGATACCGCTTCTTCTGTATTTACCCAGATGTTCTTTAGGAATATCCAAACCAATCAAGTGATTGGCATCTTTGCCTACCGACTTCTGCAAAACATCGGAATAAGTATTATGGAAAAATTCTACTGTCGCGCTCAGACTTCTATTGAAAGCCTGCAAATCAAGACCGACATTCCAACGGGTTATCTTTTCCCATTTGCTCAGATAAGGCATATTAGCTTCCAGCAGGGTGCGTTGTTCGGTCACTTTATCGCCCCAATATATCTTATTTTTATCTTCCGATTTGTAGTATTTCAGATAAGTGTAATAATAATCGGTCAACGTCGCACTGCTGCTTCTATAATAAGCTCCCGTTCCATCGTTACCATTCATTCCAAAAGTAGCTCGCAGCTTCATCATATTGATAGCAGGAATATTGAACCATTCCTCTTTATGTATATTCCAACCTGCGCCCACTGAAGGGAAGATTCCCCATTGATCTCCCGGCTTAAGCGTATTGAGATTCATGCCGGCAAGGGCAAACTCCGCCATATAGCGTTTGTCATAATCATATTCTGCCCGGAAACCTACTGAGTTCTTACGTAGCGGAATGTTCTTTACGCTCGATGTATAATCATTGTATGTATACAATATCTTTGTCCGAAAATTATTCTTCTTGATGTTGAAATCATAACCAATGGCAAAATCCAGATATTGCATACGATTCAGGCGACTATATTCTGTCTTGTTTTCCTGGCTGCCTGCCGATGCCATCTGATTGTACACTTCTGCCGAATTAGGATCGGTGGGGTCTTTCCAATAAGACCAGACTTCCAGATTCTTGCTCCGATTCAAGGATTCACGATAAGAAGAATTGTAAGAATAAGTGGCACTTGCATACAGTCCCTTCAAAGCGCCTTGAAAACGATGTTCGAGGGTAGCATCAATGTTGAAATCAGTCTGTGGATAGAGATAATAACCGGACATCGTTGTTTGTCCATACAGGTTATTAGTCTGATGAATAGGACTACCGCCCAATGTCCCGTTAGGGTTAAACACAGGATAAGCATTGTTCGGCGTAGCATACATGTCTCTATAAATACTAGACATAATCATTTTCCCCGGTGTAGTCTCACGGTACATCTGGCCAAATACATTCACCTTGAAAAGTGTGTGGTCGGTAATATTGATGTCTGTATTCGTACGTAATGAGTACTTCTTCACACTCTCACGTGTATTATAACTATTCAACGAATTATCCTGTTTCAGGAATCCGTCCTGATTGTACACATTCAGATCAATAAAGTATCTCGCCACTTTACCGCCACCCGACATATTCAGATTATATTGCTGGATAGGAGCCGAGTTACGCAACAATTGATCCTGCCAATCCACATCGGGATGTGTATAAGGGCTTGCACCGGTGCGGTAAAGTTCCAAATCCGTTTGCGAATACATCGGAGACTTTCCGTCATTTAGCAACGCTTCGTTCAATAATCCGGCATATTGGTAAGCATTCAAAAACTCCGGCCGGAAAATCTGTTGATTGAATGCGAGTTGTGCTGTAAATCCGATTTTCAAAGAAGTTCTTCCACCTCGTTTGGTTTTGATATACACTACCCCGTTCCCGCTCGACATACCCAACAGAGACAGTCCCAGTCCGTCTTTAATGACTGACACAGACTCAATCTGGCTCACCGGAATATTAGCATCCGAACGTGGCACGCCGTCTACCAATATAATCGGCGTATTTCCTCTCAAACGAAAGGAACGGTTTTCTGTAGGATATCCTTGTGATGTACTGATATACAATCCCGGCAATACCCCATCTAACGTGGATTCCATGTTAAACACGGGACGATGTTGCAGCCTGTCGCCCGATGCTGTGGAGACAGCCTGAACCGATACTTCAGCGTCCTGACTTCCCATTAGCACATTCTTTGTCTCAGTACGTTGCTTCAATGGAACGTCTTTTTTACTCCCCGCCTGTTCCTGTGCGACAACAAAGTTGGCAGCACACAACAAACAAAGTGCAAGCAGGCAATGCCTGCGCTTTGAAGTGTTTCCTTGTTTCAATAGTCTTTTCATATGTATTAATTATATTAAGAGTTTCAAAATATTACCAGCCTGCATGCTCTTTCCTGTTTTCACGCGAGTCGGCATTGCGCTTCTTTTCACCGGTATAGTTCCATTCTATTTCATCTGTGTATTCTTTTCCATGATGTGTTGCGACGGTCTTGATAACATTCTTGCCTTCTTCCAATGTCACATTATCCAGTACGTAGTGTACATCGGTATAACCATTGCGAATACCCGTCAGCTCTTTACCGTTAAGATAGACTGTCGGAACACCGATATTAGAGTAAACTATTACAGAAGTCTCTTTACGTTCGCGATTGGTGTTGCGACGTTGAGTCAGATACAATACAGGTTCTTTACTCCAATTGGCCTTGTACCAGTAATAAGAGTCTTTCTTGATTTTACGGTCGAAAGTTATCAAGCCTTTCAAGTTACGGGCAGGAACACCGCCACGACTCCACATCGGTACGCCAAAGTCGAACATATTCCAAAGGTAAGAGGCGATGATATAAGGATGTTTCGAGATTACGCTCCATTGGTATTCGTGCGTTTTCGTCTGGAAAGTTTCCGGATAAAAAGGTTTTCCCCAGTTGAGGGCATCGCCCAGATATTCCGTTTGATGTTCCAGATTGGCATCTGCGCCATATTCCGTCAGCATCAACTTCTGCCACGGATATTTCTCTTCCAAACCTTTCACCCAAGGTTCAATATCCTGTATCTTCTTCTCATACCAACCGAAGTAGCGGTTCATTCCCTGAATATCAGCATTCTGGTTGACTGCATGTTCAGCGTGACCGAAACCGTTAACAGCTACCGTATAGCGGTCAGGGTCTTCTGTCTTAGCCAAATCATGAAGTGCCTGTGTCAGCCCGGCTGTGTATTCGTGAGGCTGATAGACTTCATTATGCAATCCCCACACATAAATGGAAGGGTGATTGAAGCTCTGGCGGATCAACTCGCGAAGTTGCGACTGGGCATTTTCCGCTTCGTATCCAGTCACACGATTCACAAAAGGTATTTCAGCCCAGATAACCAATCCCAAAGAATCACAACGGGAATAGAGATAGTCCGACTGCTGATAATGAGCAAAACGAACAGTGGTCGCACCAATATCCATAATCTGCGCCAAGTCGAAATCATGTTCTTTATTGGTGAGAGCACTTCCCAGTCCCCACCAATCCTGATGGCGGGTGACTCCATACATCGGATATTGCTCACCATTCAAATAAAAGCCCTTACCTGCCACAATCTCAAACTTACGGACGCCTAAAGGCTGGATAACTTCATCAATGACTTTGCCATCTGATATCAGCTGTGAAACTACTTTATACAGATAGGGGTCTTTACGCCCCTGCCAAAGATGAGGCTTGTTCAATTTGAATGTGGAAACATAAGCCTGCGTTCCCTGAGGGGTAAGTTCCAAAGGAAGACGATGGGAAGCCACTTTCTTGCCTTCTTGAGTAAAAATAGTATTCTCAAGCACTAGGCTGGCAGGAGTAAGGCTAGCATTATCCAACTTCACTTTTACGGTAATATCCGCAGAGCGTTTTGATACATTCTTCTGAGTAATATATACACCCGGAGAAGCACAATCGGTAACTGTGATATTATTTTGCCCAGTAACAATCAGCCACACCGGACGATAAATACCGCCATACACACCGAAAAGGTTATGGTTAACAGGTATTACATCCGGACGTGCAGTATTATCAGCCTTTACCATGATTTCATTTTCTGCGCCCAACTTAAGGACAGTGCCGATTTCAAAAGCAAAAGCGCTATATCCCCCTTTGTGCATTCCGACGAGTTTACCGTTCACATAAATCTCCGTGTTGGCGCCCACACCTTCAAACCGAAGAAAAACACGTTTCCCTTTCAACTCCTCACCAAAAAATTGTTTCTTTCTGTAATAGCCCACTCCTTCATAAAAAGAAGCAGCTTTTACCTGCATATCTTTGGCATTCCAAGTATGAGGAAGAGTGACGGTTTCCCATTTGCCATTCCATTGGGCGGCGACTTTCACAGGGTCTTCCGAAAAAGGACCGCGTTTGAACAACCAGCCTTCATTGAAAGAGGCCACTTCACGGGCAGTGAGAGAGAAGAACTGCCCGAGTAGTGCTAATAAAATGAATACAAATTTAAATTTCATATTATAACCCTCTTGTGATTTATGTTAAAGCATCCCGGTAAACGCCTTTTGTTCCTTTAGCAGCACGGACTTTAAGCTGGATGACATAAGGTTCCCCCGGATTCTTCTTGGGGACGGATACATTATATTCGTTACGCGCTGTTTCTACTACTTTTACGTCCTCACCGGAAGCAAGCAAAGTTGCCTTTTCAACCGAAATCCCTTTCGGAGTCTTTACAATCAAGCGTTCGCTATAAGGTTGGTTGAATACTATCATATACACTTCGCCGTTTTTACCACGCGTGTAATAACCCCAGTCCTGTTTGTCGAATCCGGCATAATCACAGGCATAGACAGATTTCCCGTAACGATTCATCCATTTGCCGATAGCGGCAGCCAATGTTTTTTCTTCCGGGCGGAAATCCCCATCTGCCTGAGGGCCGAAGTTTACAACCATGTTGCCGCCCATAGAGACAGCATGAACAATGCGGTCAATCACCTCAATTGGAGTTTTTACATAACTCAACGACCAGTCTTTGTGGTAGCCCCATTGGTTTTCGGGAATAGTCATGCAGGCTTCCCAATCCCATTGTGTCACTTTAAGGTCTTTCACCGGGTCGGGCAGGCGGCGTTCGTAACCGGATTCATAGTCTCCCATCAAGCGCCCGTTGCTGTCGAAATGACGTTTCCCTTTGTCGTCGGCACGAAGACGGCTGTTGATAGTGACTCCCGGAAGCATCTCTTTCAACATCTGCTCAGCATGGGCAGTCCACCAACCGTTCTTTTTGATGCTGGCATCCCACGTACCGTCAAACCAAAAATCTTTTACTGTAGGGTAGCGGGTAGCCAGTTCTTTCAACTGATTGTCTGTAAACTCAAGAAAGCGGCTGAAGGCAATGCTGTCCTCTTCAGATTTGATACTGTAACGATAGTCAGGGTGACTCCAGTCCATCACGGAGAAATAGAAGTGCACGTCAATGCCTTCGTCATTGTAGGCTTTTACCATTTCTCCCAATACGTCTTTCTTATAAGGAGTATTCGCTACCGTATATTTAGTATATTTACTCGGCCATAAGCAGAAACCTTCGTGATGTTTCGTCGTAATCTTCACGTACTTCACTCCCATATCTTTCGCCATCTTAGCCCATTTCTTCGCATCGAACTTAGTGGGATTCCACTGATCCATCAGTTGCAACCATTCAGACGAAGGTACTTTTGCCCAACTTTTGAGCCATTCGGCTGCGCCGCCATATACTTTGCCGTTCCATTCACCACCAGGTATGGCATACAGTCCCCAATGGATAAAAGCTCCCAAACGGTTATCGCGGAATTTCTGCATGGCAGGATCTTGTCGTTTGCCTACGTTCGTAGCGCCATACTTTAAAGGAATTTCTTCTTTAGCCCCCTGAGCGAAGGTTACAGAACTAATAGTAGCTAATAGTAAAAGTAGTGTTATTAATTTGTTTCTCATGTAACTAATTGTATTATAATGAATAAAGTCAGAAGTATGTAGTTATTTAAAATCTTCCCAAGTTTCATCGGTAATTTCATGTACATTGGGAGCTGGCGTCTTATAACCGGCAGAATTAATTTCTTCCTTCAATGCATCTACTTGATTTTTAGTAATAATGAAAATCTTACTTCCATAATCATCCAATGTAGTATTCACTACTGTCAGGAATCCCCATTTCTCAAAGAAATCAAGCATATTATAACCGGATATGCGACATACCTGACGCACAAAGTCCAATTGATCCAAGCCTGCATTTTTGCCCTCGTCACTCGGACTCGGGTTATTCCGGTAATATTCGTATAAGTCATGATAGAAGTCTTCTTGTCCCAAAGCATCTACAAAATAAAGTTTGAGTTGCCACAAAGGAACTAACTGAGTCTCACGAATTATATCCTTAATATTAGGAAGGCAGTGTGCCCGCCCACCTTCGATAATATATTTTGTGCTTACCTCATAGAGATTCATTTTTGTTTTATCAAATTCGCTTGCATCAAACAACTTACCACCGTCTTCTGTATTCGGATTACCCACACTTGCGTCACCTTTGCCTTGCAATTTACATGTTTCTCCAAATAAAGTTTGAACATATAAGGCCGTCAAGTTATTGGTAACCTCAGTCATACCTGCCCATTTTAGTCCCGGACGCGTCTGATTTACGTGCCCTACTTCATGAGCCGTTCCCCAAAGACGTTTTGGAAACATATCCGGATTACAGAAGATCTCCGCATAAGATGTGCCCGCGCTATATACGGTACGATAATCTGTTGCATTCGGACTTTTTGCTGTGTAATCCAGGCAAAAATGCATTCGGTTATTGAACATCTTGTTATATTTCACAAGTCCTAAAAACTCTTGTTCCAAATACACCAGCCTGTCACAATTTTCTATAGTTCTAAGAATCTCCGTAATATGTCCTTGATTACTCTGTACATTGTTTCCCTTGAATTGTTCCACATTCCAAGTGATATGCGAATAATCACCCAACACATCGATGTCCTGATAAGGAGCATTCATCAAAATCTCTTCCCACTTCTCTTGTGTCTTATGTTTCCGAATATCAAAATAACCATTCACTTTTCCGAAAACAAAGTGTGCTGATACCGTTTTGGCAGCTGCCGCTTTTTTTGCTTCCTCAGTCTCTAATAACAGAGGAATATCTTCTTCCACATTATTTAATAAATAAATCAGACCTCCAATAGGAGCGACTACCCTATTCAAACCTTCTTTCAATGCAATGGTCTGGCTGTTATTATACCCTCCATTCAAATCTTGGATGATGATAGAAATTTGTGCCCCTTCATACATATTACCTAAATAGATATAGAGTTCCTCATCCTTCTCCGCATAAATGCCGGTAGGATTATCTCTCAAACTATATTTTCCGGTTTTATTCTTAGCAGCCATTATAGAAGGATGCTGATAAGGGCGATATTCAGCCACGCGGAATTCTGTAGTATATCCGCCGGCTTTCAACTCACGTGCCAACTCACGCATTTTCTCATGAGGAATATTGTCTATTTCCGCATCAGTGATACCCGCTTTCAGTTCCGAACAAGATTCATCCGTGAAATATTCGCTAAAATCACTCTTCTGATTTACATACACTACACTTTTATGATCTTTATCATAAACTAATGTAATAGCTGCCGAACGGGCAAAAGCAGATGGAGAAACAGATACAGCCAACGTGTTATTTTCTAATTTCACATCACACCACTGTCTGTTTTCTTCAGAAAGTATACATGCAACATGCGCTGCATTAACAGCTTCATTCCAACTCAGCGGAATCTTCTTAGAACCTCCTGCTACATTAAACTCGATAGTGGCAGGTAAATCAGAAATCCAATCATTCGGAATCTCATTTATTGTACTGTCGTCACTGCACCCTACGTTCAGAAATAAACATAAGAAAGATAGTAATAAACACCAGATGGCAATTGGCGCTCTTTTTTTTGTGCTCTTCATACTCTTGTTCAATTAATTTTTTGATTTTACGTACTAAAACTAAATTAAAGTGCTGTAAAAGTACAGGAGCTATGCAACACCCATAAATACAAATATTGCAAAAAGCAAGCGTATGAATCCACATGGAAAAAATGAGTACCTAAAATGGAAGATTTGGTCACATTTTACCCTATTTTTCTAACCTGACATGATTCGTCCTGGACAATATTAGTAGAAGTTACACACTATTTGATAGTAAAATGCAGTACACTATTCTCCTTTTTTACTCCTTACCACTTGTGGAGCGACTCCAAAAAATGCCTTGAAAGATTTACTGAAATACCGTGGAGAAGAAAATCCCAATCGTATAGAAATCTCTGAAATATTTAGTTCCGGATGATTATTCAGCAATGACATTGCTTCATCCAGCTTTACTTTTAAAATAAACTCATTCGGGGTCAGTCCGGTCATTTGTTTGAACTGCATATATAGTTTGCTACGCCCCATACAGAGTTCAGAAGCAAGGGTGGTGACATCAAAAGCCGGATTCTCATAATTCTCTTTAATAATGTTCACACATTTCGCCAATAATTCCTTGTCTCTTTCATTGATGGCTTCCGTCATCGGCGATTCTGTAATGGTCTTGCCTGCATAATGTGCTATCAGGCGTTTTTTGTTTTTAATCAGATTATTACAGCGGGCTACCAATACTTTGACGTTGAATGGTTTCGTCACATAGTCATCTGCACCAAACATCAACCCCTCCACCACATACTCGACAGAGGTCTGAGCCGTTAATAAGATTACAGAGATATGAGAAAGCTCCACATTGGTTTTAATCTTATAGCATAATTCTTTTCCGGACATTTCAGGCATCATCACATCACTTATCACCAAATCCGGTTGTATTTGTCTCACCATTTCCAACCCTTCACGCCCATTACGCGCAGTATAGACCTTATATATTGGCAAAAACAAATCTTCCAACATAGATAACAATTCTTCATTGTCATCTACCAAAAGAATGGCAGGCTTATCCTCATCCTTGATATTCTCTTGCGCAGTCGTCTTCTCTTCCTGATCTTCCGCTTCGACTATTTGCCCTAAAGAAAGTACAGGAACTGTCTCTGTAATAATCACAGATTCCCTCCCTTCCGTTGCAGCCATTTCCTCGTCACTAAAATGGCGATTTCCTAAAGGAAGGAACAAGGTGAACTTAGTACCCTTCCCGACAGTACTTTCCACGTCAATCTTCCCATGATGCATATTCATTATTCCTTTAGCTAACGCCAGCCCTATCCCCGTTCCCAACGTGAAAGAGGAAGATGAATTATCTGTCTGATAGAATCTTTCAAAAATCTTCGAAATATGTTCTGCGGGAATACCGGTTCCTGTGTCACACACCGACACGACCGCTTGAGAAGATATTTTTCTGACCTCCACTGTTATACTACCTTTATCAGGTGTATACTTAAAAGCATTTGACAATAAATTAAATATTACTTTCTGCAATTGTTTTGAATCAAACCACACAGAAATTGTTTCTTCAACGCTATCAAAACGATAAGTAATTTCTTTTTTCTGTGCATACTCATAAAAGCACATATAAATCTGCCGGGTGAAAGTAACCAGATTCTGCTCTTCAACTTTAAGCTTCAAATAACCTTGTTCCTGTTTACGAAAGTCGAGTAACTCTGATATCAGATTCCGCATATGCCAGGCATTTTTATATATACGAAGAATACGATTATAAATAGTCGTACCTAAATCCATCTGCATCAACACCTCGATCTGACCAAGGATAAGTGTCAATGGAGTACGGAATTCATGAGATATATTAGTGAAGAAACGCAATTTTATCTGATTCAGTTCTTCTATCCGTTCTTTTTCTTTCCGCTCAAATTCCAAAGAAGATTTCAAGGCAGCCTGCCGTGTCTTAAAACGGATAAATGCGACCATTACTCCCAGCAAACAAAAGAAATAGAAAAGATAGGCCCATATAGTAGCATAAAATGGGGCGGAAACATGTACATTCAGACGAATCTCACTCTCCGGCTTCGGGTTATCTTGCGAATGAACCCTAAGTATATAATCTCCGGGCGGCAGATTTGTATAAGTTATTGTGGTTCCGGAAATTTGAGTCCACGTCTTGTCAAAACCCTCCAGACAATATTCAAACAAACGGTTCTGCTCATTATTATAATCAAATGTGGCAAATTCTACTGTTATGTTATTTTGCTTGTAGCTCAAAAATATATCCGATGTCTTTGCCAGTATATCAGACAAAATGCCTGTATTGTCATTAGGAATGATTTCCTCATTAAAAATAAGTAACTTATCAAAATTCAGGAAACTCCTGGCCGGTGTTTCATATAAGGATTGTTCCTGAAACAAGGCCAGCCCATTGGTACCACCTATAAAAATAACCGATTTCTCACTACGATACAAAGCGGAGCCTTGACTATAAGTCTGGTTGAAGAGATGATATGTATCTTCCACCGTCTCTTTTTCCCGACTAAAGACAGAAAGCCCTTTTCCATGTAAAAGATAGAGCCTTTGGTCTTCAACCGATTCACATATATAATAACAGTAATCACTCGGAAGGCTATGATTCAAAGTACTGTATGATTTAAAAGTTTGCTCTTTTTCCTGATATTTGAATATTCCCGAACCTATCGTACAGAAATATACATCTCCTCTACTATCCTCAAAGATGTGCACAACTTTAAATCTCCCTATTGCAGCAGTATCTTTGGCATCCAATATGTAACGAGTGACCTTTGATGATGGCAAATGCACACAAATAACCCCTCCACTAGCCGACGCAAGCCACATACGATGACGGCTATCAATCAAAAAGGTTTCATATGCATATTCCCGGCTCACCAACTTTTGGATAGTGGTATCCTCCGAAAGCGGAGAGAATTTCTCCGTCACCGGATCCATAAAAACCGGACCACCCTGTGTCAAGAGAGCAAGCCCACCCTTATACTCTTGAATATCATTCACAATCTCATGCGGCAAGGATGCCGGATTTCCCCTTACATGATGAAGCGTATGCCCTTTGTTTGACTCTAAGTCCAAAATGAACAATCCTCCCAAATGGGTGCCCACGTACAACCGGTCATTCTCTTTCCGATAGAATATTGATTTCAGATTATCGCTTCCTATACTTTTCGTATCTTCCGGATTATGCTGATACCGGACAAAGCTTCCCGTTGCCGCATGATAACAATTCAAACCTCCTCCCTCTGTGCAAATCCACAAATTCCCTTTATTATCTTCTGTCATTTTACCGACAACCGGAAAACTCAGGCAATCCTCCTGTAAAGGTTCCGCATAATAGAAATGATTATTTATTTTATCAGGATTAAAGACATTCACTCCCCCATAATAAGTGCCGATCCAAATATTGCCCTGCATGTCTTTATGAAGGGACAATACCGAATGATGGCTCAGTGTATTTGACGAATCCCCATAACGTGTATAGTGACTCCATTCATCAACTGCCGGATCATAACAATCGAGGCCACGGAAAGTCCCTATCCAAATACGTTTAAAATTATCTTCCAATATGCACCGGACCTGGTTATCCGACAATCCATTTTCTTTTGAATCACATCTATAATGTGTTACCTCATAAGTGGAGGAAATACGGAATGCCCCATCCCAGGTGCCTACCCATATATTACCGCTACTATCTCCTGAAATACATTTACCTCTGCTGAACGAAAACAACACGTCCTGCCTGGCAAGATTCTTACGGGAAACGACAATCAAATGGTTGGATGTCACGACCCATATCGAGTCCTTGTCTACATATAAGGATTCCCCTGCCCCGGCCTGTAGCCGGGTTACGAAAACCAAATCAGGATTATTATCTGTATAATAGTAAATACCGGTGCTACAACTGACCCAAAGAGTATCCCCTTCACAGAAGATACCTCTTACATCTTTCTGCCGCAGACAGGTGAATTGTTCTTTATAAATATCCAGCTTGACCAAATCATTGCCGGAACGGATATATACCTTTCCTTTTTTATCTCCACATAATTCATTGATTTCGTTATTCGTCAATCCTTGACCATCATGTGAGGGACGGAATATTTTTACTTCCTTGCCGTTATATCTGTTCAGCCCTTCCGTTGTGCCCAGCCACACCACACCTAACTCATCCTGATAAATGGAAGGAATGCAAACCTGAGACAACCCGTCCGAGACTCCCAAATGTTTAAAATAGTAGTCTTTTCCGCTGGCTATTGTCATGCACAGCAAGCTCAAAATAACAGCAACGAAAACTTTTCCTTTTTCAGATATAATCAAACCTCTCATTTAGCCAAACACAATAAAAGATTAAGATACTTCATCAATCCCGTAACGGCTGTCTGCCGGGTATGAATTGGTTGATAGTATAAGTGCCTGCTATTTGTAAGTCCGTAACCTTACTATTTAAGAGTATTATAGGGAAGGGATACAAAAAAGGGCACAAACACACTCTCCTTCATTGCTTGGTAAGGCTCTAGCAAAGCCCGAAGTTCAAATAAAGAAAAAGCAGTCTACGCCCTTGGATAAGGGTATAAACAACGCTTAGACTTATTATTTTGAACTTCTTTTTAAATTTGCTAGATTTAACCAAGTCAAATAATTGCCTGCAAGTTATACAATATGTCTTTTAATCAACTTTCTTATAAATTATGTACCTCCTTTTTGTTTAAATTTGTCCACAAAGTTAAATAAAAAAGATGAATATACGCAAAGATTCGACAAGTAATATCAAAGACTATCCGTATTACTTCAACAATAACCTTACAAAGCCGGCTTATGAACAGATTTATTTGACGATTCTTGCTAAATTACAGGTTTACAGTATTTTTCTTCAAAGAATTTATTGAGGTTTGTTTCTAAAAAACATATCTTTGTCACGAACTAAAAGAAGAAATTGGATGTTTAACTCATTTTCATATCGTAAGGATTCCGTTCTGTAAATAATCTGTAAGCCTTCCTCTCATTACAGATTATCCCTTATGTTTTCTGACATATTCATGTCGGAGCTATCTTTTATATTTGAATTTTTAAACAACTTGTATGGCCAAATACTCATAAAGCATCATTGTATGCCTCCATTTGCCATATACCTAAAACATTAAAAACAATGAGTAACGAATTAAAGTCAATCCACGATTTCGATTTCACAATGATATGTAATTACTTCAAGTTATTGGAACGTCAAGGTCCCGGGAGCCCCGAAGTCACACAAAAAGCCGTAAGTTTCATCAACGAGCTGTCAGACGAAGCTAGAATTGCCGATATCGGCTGTGGCACAGGCGGGCAGACAATGGCACTGGCCAACTATACGAAAGGACAGATTACAGGTATCGACCTTTTCCCCGATTTTATCGAGATATTCAACAGGAATGCAGCTAAATTACATTGCGATGACAGAGTAAAAGGCATTGTCGGTTCAATGGATAATCTGCCGTTTCAAGATGAAGAACTCGATCTAATCTGGTCGGAAGGCGCTATTTATAATATAGGATTCGAACGAGGGATGAATGAATGGAACAGATTCCTTAAAAAGAACGGATTCATCGCTGTAACGGAAGCATCCTGGTTTACTCCGGAACGCCCTGCCGAGATAGAAGACTTCTGGATGGCCAATTATCCGGAAATCGATACGATTCCGAATAAAATAGCACAAATGGAGAAAGCAGGATATACGCTGACAGCCCATTTCATTTTACCGGAAAACTGTTGGACCGAGCATTTCTATGCTCCCCAGTTCCCGGCCCAGGAAGCTTTCCTGAAAGAATATTCGGGAAATGCCGCGGCTGCAGACCTCATTGCCGGACAACGGTACGAAGAGAGCCTATATTATAAGTACAAGGAATACTATGGCTACGTATTCTATATAGGACAAAAAAGATAATTACCATCTGCCGGAGAAGTTAGCAAGATAGGATAACTCTCCGGCGCTTATTATCCTTTACTTTGCAAAAAGATATGGAAACGAAAGAACTAAATAGGCAAGAATACCAATTACGGATTGATAAAGTCACAGACTATATCCATAATCATATAGACCAGCCGCTCTCTTTACAGAAAATGGCCGGTATCGCATGCTTTTCGCCTTTCCATTTTCACCGTGTCTTTGTATTTCTGACAGGTGAGACACCTACGGATTACATCAAACGCATCCGGATTGAAAAAGCAGCCCTATTATTAAAACAAGACAAGGAACTTTCCGCCACCGAAATTGCCCGCCTTTGCGGCTTTAGCAGCCTTTCACTGTTAAGCCGCAATTTCAGGCAACATTTCGACATGACTATCCGGGAGTTCCGTTCACTATAATAAAACTCTAAAAAGACATGGAAAATAAGATTCTGATTTTTCGGACTTCTATCACCAGAAGATGTGACATCAAACGGATAGGAAAACTTTTGGCACAATACCCCCAAATAGATAAATGGAACGTGGACTTTGAGGACTGGGAAAAAATATTAAGGATAGAGTGCAGCGGAATCACTGCACTTGAAATCGCGGAAACTCTCCGGAGCAATCATATTTTTGCCATCGAGCTGGAATAAAGTCGAATTGGAATAAAGAAAAGAAGGTTTCAAACTCCCAACAATTGTTTCAGTTCCGACACTCCCTCGGAAGCCCCTTTCTGAATCACATGTATCGAGCGGGAAGTATGTGTATCTACCGGTTTCGGATCAATCAGATACACCTCTGCCCCTCTCGGCACATAATGAAGCAACCCTGCTGCCGGATATACATTGAGCGAAGTTCCGATTATCACAAAGATATCCGCCTTCTCCACATACCGGATAGCCGTTTCAATCTCCGGTACAGCCTCGCCGAACCATACGATAAAAGGTCGCAGTTGAGTCCCGTCTCCGGCTTTATCTCCCATCTTCACTTCATATTCTTCAGGCTTCAATTCCTTTATATAATGGGGATTATACGGTTCTCTACTCGAACAAACTTTAGTCAGTTCGCCATGCAGATGGATGGTATGGCTACTTCCGGCACGTTCGTGCAGGTTATCTACATTCTGCGTCACTATTGTCACTTTGAAGTCCTTTTCCAGTTCCGCCAACAATTCATGCCCGCGGTTCGGCTTCACTTCCAGCAACTGTTTCCGGCGTTCATTATAGAAATTAATCACCAAAGCCGGATCACGCTGATACCCTTCGGGAGTAGCCACCTGCTCCACAGGATATTTATCCCACAAACCACCTGCATCCCTGAACGTACTGATTCCACTCTCGGCACTCATACCTGCCCCCGTCAAAATTACCAGATTCTTCATATTTGTTCCTCCTTCTGTTCGTTTTAAGATATACAAATGTAATCAGAATCATCGGAACAAAAGAATAAATTCTCCAAAGAAAAGGAGCTAACTTTCACGGATATAAGAATTTTTAAATACCAAATGCTAAATCATTCAAATAAAACACGTACTTTTGCGATTCATAAATTTGCAATTGATTGGAAGCTAAAACTATGAAGGTGATGCCTTTCAATCGCCAACAAAAAACATTATATGGATAAATTCAGTTACTCTATTGGCCTGGGAATCGGTCAAAACTTATCAAGCATGGGGATTGGGAATCTCTCGGTAGAAGACTTTGCACAGGCAATCAAAGATGTATTGGAAGGCAACCAGACGGCTATCAGCCATCAGGAAGCCCGCGAAATAGTAAACAAGTATTTCGAAGAACTCGAAGCTAAGATGGGTGCTGTCGCCATCGAACAGGGAAAAGCTTTCCTCGAAGAAAACAAGAAAAAAGCAGGTATAGTGACTTTACCCAGCGGATTACAATACGAAGTTATCAACGAAGGTACAGGCAAAAAGCCCAAAGCTACCGATCAGGTAAGATGTCATTACGAAGGTACGCTGATTGACGGCACACTGTTCGACAGTTCTATCCAACGTGGTGAACCTGCCGTATTCGGTGTTAACCAAGTAATCCCGGGATGGGTGGAAGCACTGCAACTGATGTCTGAAGGCGCTAAGTGGAAACTGTATATTCCGTCAGAACTGGGTTATGGCGCAAGAGGTGCAGGAGAAATGATTCCTCCTCACAGCACACTGATATTTGAAGTAGAATTACTCGAAGTATTATAAA